>Ga0256405_10003454_pt1 | contig 32437 bp, 30 predicted proteins | sample RumenRJG_02DNA_FD_189096 | JGI IMG/M metagenome (GOLD analysis project Ga0256405, IMG submission 189096) | Bovine rumen microbial communities from Lethbridge, Alberta, Canada - RJG_02 | ecosystem: Host-associated > Mammals > Digestive system > Stomach > Rumen | place: Canada: Alberta...
TCACTTGTCCATCGTCTGTTTGAGCCTCCTTTAGGTCTTCCCATTTAAATCACCTCCTAAACTGATTTTAACATGAAAAAAGCAGACATGCTTTTTTACATGTCTACTTTTAGTTTACTAGTTCAGCAAAGCGCTGACCTTTTTGGTTTGTTTTCTCAGATGGTTATAATAAAGTCGGTTATGAGGTCCTTTATGAAAAGGAAGTACACTCCATATGCGATTGCGATATAGGGGACCATGGGTCTGGTCTCCTTCAGATGTATCTGTTTCCTTAAAAGCTGATATCCGAAGTGGACTCCGCTTAAGAGGGTGCTGAGCACGAAGATGATGAGCACTCCGTAGAGACCTGTAAGGAAGCCGATGGCTGTGAACAGTTTGATGTCCGCACCGCCCAGGACCCATTTTTTGTAAACAGCTCGCGAAAGAAGGGCGATGATCAGCATGATAAGAAGGCCGGTGCCGGCACCTATCAGGCTGTCGTAGACAGCGTGCCTGTGATAGAGAGCCATCTTCTGCGGAAGGAATCCGAGTCCTGTGAGTACCAGAAGCATTATCAGCTGGTCGGGCACTATCATGTATTTGATATCCGCGATGGACATGAGAAGAAGGAGCCACAGTGAAAACAGCACCGGTATCGCCAGTGCCGGGTCTCTCACTCCCATGTATATGCCTATTGCTATGAAAAGTCCCGTAAAGACGTATTTATACGGCACCGACCTGATCCTCTGGGTGGACATGTCTTTTAGTTCCTCAGAGGGTTCTTCGCCGTAGTCCGTGAGCCAGGCGGGCGGTATTCTGTTGAAAAAGTATACTGCGCTGTTTCCGAGAAGCGTTCCCAGCAGGATCGCTATAGCGCAGGTAAGAAGTATCTGAAGGGGTAAAGTCATATTTCTCCTTTCTGAATATGTATCGTCATCCCTTGATATATCTGATTTTATCATATCATTGCACTTAAGACAATAAAGTTTGCCAACCCATATGTGATGTGGTAAAATACTATGGATAATGGAAAAGAATTTTTTGCTGAAAATTGCATATGACGGATCCGGCTTCAGCGGCTGGCAGAGGCAGCCGGACAAGAGGACCGTACAGGGTGAACTTGAGCATGCGATAAGCGTGTTCACCGGTACCGAGGTGAAACTCAGCGGCACATCCAGGACGGACGCAGGGGTGCATGCCCTCATGCAGTGCGCCACTCTTAAAGGTGACTTCAGCATACCGCCTGAAGGTCTGATGCGAGCCGTGAACAATCTCCTCGCCGGAGGGATGAACAAAAAAAATCCCGTCGGAGATGTTCAGATATTCAGCATCACGGAGATGCCAGAGGATTTCCATGCAAGGTTCGACTGCAAAGGCAAGACCTACAGGTACGTGATCACAAGCGGTGAAAAGGACATATTCAGAAGGAACTACGCCTATTGGGTGCCTGGGAAGCCGGACACTGAAAAGATGAGAGAAGGTGCCTCATATCTCGTGGGGACCCATGACTTTGCGGCCTTCCAGTCATCAGGCGGAAACGAAAGGGAGACCACGGTCAGGACCATCAGCGATATCACGGTTACCGAAGACGGTAATGATACCGTTATAGAGGTCACCGGAGACGGTTTTTTGTACAATATGGTGAGGATCATCACGGGAACTCTTTTGGAAATGGGTACCGGAAAGAAGGATCCGAAGGACATGAAAACGATAATAGAAGGCCTGGACAGGGCGAAGGCGGGTCACACCGCACCGGCTGAAGGGCTGTATCTCAAGGAAATATATTTTTAGGAGGCAGAAATGGCAAGACCTACATGGGACGAATACTATATGCAGATGGCGGAACTGGCAGCTACAAGATCTACATGCTTAAGAAGGAACGTGGGTGCGGTGATCGTGGTAGATAATCACGCTGTAGCTACCGGATACAACGGGGCCCCCAAGGGAGTAAAGCACTGCGCTGAGATCGGCGGATGCCTGAGACAGAAACTCAACATCCCTTCGGGACAGAGACATGAACTCTGCAGAGCACTTCACGCTGAACAGAACGCCATAATCCAGGCTGCGGCCATGGGTCACGCTGTAGAAGGCGGGACCATCTACGTCACTCATCAGCCATGCGTGATCTGCTCCAAGATGATAATAAACGCAGGCATCAAAAGGATCGTAGTCAAGGAGGGCTATCCCGATGAGATGGCAGTGGAGATCCTTGAAGAAGCAGGACTCAAAGCTGTAATGCTCGGAGACAAATAATTTTAACGACTCAGCCGGGGCGCGATCAGCCCCGGTCTTTGAATTTATGTCAGCCTTATGAAGAAGATAACACTGGGAGTTCTGGCGCACGTCGACGCCGGAAAGACAACTTTATCTGAAGCCATCCTCTACCTGACAGGCACCACCAGAAAAGCGGGCCGTGTAGACTCCGGCGACACTTTCCTGGATACCGACAGAATGGAGATAGAACGCGGCATCACCGTTTTCTCCAAGGAAGCCCGGTTCAGGACGGGGGATCTGGAGGTCACTCTTGTGGATACTCCGGGCCACGCCGACTTCAGCGCAGAAATGGAAAGAGCTTTATCCGTACTGGATCTGGCTCTTCTTGTGGTGAGCGGAGCGGAGGGCGTGCAGAGCCATACCATAACGCTTCTCAAACTTTTTAAGGCTTACGGGATACCGGTTGCGGTATTCGTAAACAAGATGGACATGCCGGGAACCGACAGGGAGGCTGTCCTTAAGGATATCAGGAAGCATCTTCCGGAAGCAGTGGACTTTTCCGAGATCGCAGAAAAGCTCGTAAATGATCCGGAGTATTACAGAGCATGTATGTCAGATCCGGCGGGGGTACTTCTTACTGAAGCTGCAGCTGAAGAGGCTGCAACCTGTTCGGAGAAGCTGATGGAAAGCTATCTGGACGGCGGGATAAGCATAGGCGAAGCGACAGAAGCCGTAGGAAAGAGGGAGCTGTTCCCGGTCACCTTCGGATCGGCCCTTAAGATGGACGGTATCGAAGGACTGCTTAAAGTCCTTGAGGTATTTTCGCCCGTAAAGACATATCCGGAAGGATTCAGCGCGACCGTATACAAGATAACCAGAGACACCAACGGAAACCGTCTGACGAACCTGAGAGTCACCGGCGGGATCCTTAAGAACAAGATGCAGATAGAGACCGGCGTCTCAGGTGAGGATGAGGAAAAGATAATAGAAAAGGTCGAACAGATAAGGCTGTATAACGGAGATAAATTCACCAGCGTGAACCTGGCCGAGGCCGGTACGGTGTGCGCTGTGCTCGGGCTTAAGAACACATACGCCGGGCAGAAACTGGGTTATCAGGATGAAGAAGACAGTAAGCCTTTCATAGAGCCTGCTTTGACCTACACGCTAAGTTTGCCGGAAGGAGAGGATCCTGTTTCAATGCTCACAAAGATGCGTGAACTTGAAGAAGAGGATCCCGCCCTTAAAGTGTCCTGGGAGGAATGCACCAAGGAGATCAAGGTCAGCATCATGGGAGAACTGGAGAAGGATCTTCTGATATACAGGATAAAGGAACGCTTCGGAATAGACGCCGAACTGGTAAAGGGAAGAGTGATCTACAAGGAGACCATTAGCGAGCCTGTGATCGGAATAGGGCACTACGAACCCCTCAGACACTACGCTGAGGTGAGGCTTCTTCTGGAGCCTCTTCCTGAGGGAGCAGGCCTGGTTTTCGAGTCTCAGGTATCCGAAGATGAACTTGCCAAAAACTGGCAGCGTCTCATCATGAAGCACCTGCTCGAAAGGCGCCACAAAGGGACTCTGACCGGTTCCGAGATCACGGACATGAGGATCAGCATCATAGCAGGAAGAGCGCATCTCAAACATACTGAGGGAGGCGACTTCAGACAGGCTACATACAGGGCCGTGAGAAACGGACTGAGAAAGGCCCTTTCGGAGGGAAATGAAGTTCTTCTGGAACCCATGTATGACTTTACCGTATCCGCTGACAGGAAGTACATAGGAAGGATACTCACGGACATGGACAGGCTGGGTGCGTCCTGCCGCCTTGAAGAGGACGGCGCTGACGGTATCGCCACCATAAGAGGAAGAGGACCGGTATCAACCTTAAGCGAATATCAGATGGAACTCAACGCCTTTTCTGAAGGAACGGGCAGATTCATGGCTCTTCCCGGAGGATACGGTCCCTGTCACGATCATGACGAGGTGTCTTTGGCTTCCGGTTACGATCCGGACAGCGATATATATAATCCGTGCGGCTCCGTGTTCACGGACCACGGGGCAGGCGTTTACGTCGAGTGGGACAGGGTAGAAGAACTGGCACACACCGAAGGAGGCCTGAGAGGGCTTAACGCTGAACAGGAGACTTCCGACCGGCCGGATCCTTCGGACCGAATAGAAAAGGGAACGGCGGGAAACGATGAGAAAATGCTGAAAAGCATCTTCGAAAAGACCTACGGCAAGAGCAAAAGAGATGAGCAGCTCCTGAAAGAGGCAAGATCCAGATCCACAAGGCAGCAGGCGGTGGAGGAGAGCAATTACCCCAAACCCAACCCGAAGACCCAGAAAGGAAAGGGAAAGACTTATCTCGTGGTTGACGGATATAACGTGCTTTATGCCTGGGAAGAGTTCAGGGATATCAGGGAAGCCAATATCGACGGCGCCAGGGAAGCCCTTATCGAAATACTTCAGAACTATCAGGGATACGCGGGCACCGGAATGACACTGGTATTCGACGGATACAAACTTAAGACCAATCCGGGTGAGGATCTTATGTACGGGGACCTCAACGTGGTATATACCGGAGAGGGCAAGACCGCCGACCGTTTCATAGAGGAATTTTCCAGCGAGAACGGAAAGAAATACGATATTACCGTGGTAACATCCGACAGGATGGTGCAGATGTCGTCCCTGGGATACGGTTCAGGCAGGCTGTCGTCTGCTGAATTCCATGCCGAAGTCACCGGAACAATACAGCAGATAAGGGATATCATAGGAAACCACAGGGAGTCCCGGAACAGACCCTTTGAGGAATTGCTGGAAACTTGACCATAAAAATTGATTATTATAATTTTTTATAGTATAATATATAGTTGATTTTTAATTAATACCACTAACGATCCAGGAGGACGACAGCATTGATAGAGGTAAAAAATCTTATTAAGCAATATGGGACGCACCTGGCTCTGAATGATCTTAGCTTCAGTGTCGAAGACAATGAGATCTTCGGCTTTCTGGGGCCCAACGGAGCAGGTAAGTCCACGACCATGAATATCATAACGGGGTATCTGGCGCCTACGTCAGGAACGGTATCCATAGATGGGCATGATATCATAGAGGATCCTATCGGAGCCAAGAGGCTCATAGGGTATCTTCCTGAACTTCCGCCTCTTTATCTGGACATGACGCCGAGAGAATACCTTAAGTTTGTCGCTGAGGCCAAGGGAGTCAAAAAACAGGATCTCAAGGCTGAAGTGGACAGGGTAATAGAAAGGACTGCCATTACGGACGTCCAAAACCAGCTCATCAAGACCCTCTCAAAGGGCTACAGACAGAGAGTCGGAATGGCTGAAGCTATAATCGGAAGCCCCAAGGTGATAATAATGGACGAACCTACGGTGGGACTGGACCCTGTACAGATAATCGAATTCAGGGAAATGATCCGTGAACTGGGAAAAGACCACACCGTTATCATTTCCAGCCATATACTGGCGGAAATCTCAGAGATCTGCCACAAGATCATGATAATAGTAAAAGGTAAACTTGTGGCTATAGATACTCCTGAAAATCTGGCAAAGAAGATCGGAGGAGATTACGAGAACATGTCCCTGGAGGATATTTTCCTTAAATTTGTGGAAAAGGAGGGTGCAGGAAATGCTGACAGTATATAAAAAAGACCTTCACAACTATTTCTCCACGTTTGTAGGGTATGTCTTCATAGCAGCTGTATTGCTTTCAGGCGGCATATACGTATTCATAAACAACTTCATGAACGGATATGCCAGCTTCGGCACGTCCATAAACAGCGTGCCTTTCTTCTTCGTGTTCCTGATCCCTGTCATCAGTGCAGGAATATTCACGGATGAGAAGCGTCAGAAGACGGATCAGCTCCTTTACACGCTGCCCCTTACTTCCAGGCAGATAGTGTTCGGAAAGTATCTCGCGCTTATAACAGTGCTCGCGGTACCGCTTCTGATCCTGGGCATCTACCCCCTTATCATGTCGGCTTACGGAGAAGTAAACTTCGTTCAGGCGTACGCGAACCTCTTCGCCGTATTCCTTCTCGGCATGGCTCTTTGCGCGATCTGCATGTTCATTTCAAGTCTGACGGAATCCATAATCGTGTCCGCCATACTTTGCTTTGCGTGCATGTTCCTGCTGTATCAGCTGAATTCATTTTCCGAAGCCCTGACGGGATCACAGAGGAATTCCATAATCGGCTTTGTGCTTCTGGCTGTGGCCCTTGCGGTATTCATCTGGTACATGACGAAAAACATATACATCGCGCTCATACCTTCGCTCATATGCGCGATCATCCTGGTGGTCGTAAACAACGCGTCCAAGGTGGCTCTGGCAGGAAAGATAAACCTGGTCATGAGCAGCGTTTCAGTGTTCAACAGGATGAACAACTTCATGAACGGTATACTGGACGTCACGGCGCTGATCTACTATCTGTCGATCATAGTGCTGTTCGTACTGTTCACGGTATACACCTTTGAAAGGAAGAGGTGGAACTGATGAACAAATTTAAGAAAAATTTCGACAACGACAATTACCAGAACGGACTCAGGGTAGTGCTGATCTGCATCCTTGCAGTCACCCTCGTGGTGAGCATCAACATGTTCGCGGGTCTGCTTCCCACCAAGATAGCAAACATAGACATTTCCACAGGACACGTCTTTTCGATATCCTCTGAGACTGAAGAGCAGCTCAGGGCGCTCGAAAAGCCGGTGGAACTGATATACGTGTGCGAATCCGGTGAGGAGAACCAGAACACACAGATAATGCTGAATCTCTATGCGGACGCCACGGACCGGATCACGACCCGTCAGGCGGATCCCGCCTTCGATCCTCAGGAGATCGTAAAGTATACGGGAGATACCGCCATAGACAACAATACCGTGATAGTAACGTCCGGAGATAAGCAGCAGATCGTTTACTACAACGACTACTACAATGCGGGCTCCTTTGTGCTGGAGGATTACCTCAACAGCGCTATCAAGTACGTGACGGGTGAGGAACTCTACGTCGCATACTTCACAACGGGCCACGATGAAACGGAACCCGATGATTCCACAGTCGCATATCTGGGGCTCGACGGCTTCGACTACAGACAGATAGCCCTTATGGATGAGGGCGGCGTGCCTGAAGACTGCAGAGTGCTCGTAATAAACAACATAAAGAACGACATAACCTCCAGAGAAGCGGAGATCCTTACCGGATATCTGAAAAACGGAGGCTCCATCGTACTCACCACGGATTATACCAAGTCTTCGCTTCCTAATCTTGACACCGTAACTGGATACTTCGGAGCAGGCACCGGAGACGGTATCATCATGGAGTCCGATGCGAACAGGTATGTGAACGATAACCCGGCTTACGTCGTACCTTATCTCTTCACCGATTCAAAGGTGCTTTCAGACGGCGTGAACTATATGATCCTTCCCAACCTGAGCCCCATAGACTACGATGAGGATTCCCCTGAACCCGGGGTTAAGTTTACGAAACTCCTCCAGGCATCAGAGAATTCCTATGCGGTATACACCAATGTCTTCACCGGAAAGGGAGAGACTGTCAAGGGACCTTTCACCGTCGGAGCTCTGTTTGAAAGAGGAGACAACGGAAGCGAAGGAAGGATGATCTGGATATCCTCCGGCTTTGTTTCAAACACCGCCATGTCCGAGGCTGCAGGAGGCGGAAATATCACCTTCTTCCTGAACTCCATAGGCTACCTCGGAAAGAGCGAGCCTGTGGCATCCATCCACGGAAAGACCATCTCCACCCAGTTCCTTGACCTCACCACTTCACAGGTCAAGATGTGGGAGATCATAATACCGATAGTCATTCCGGCAGCGGCCCTTATCATAGGTCTGGTAGTTGTGATCAGGAGGAAGAGAAGATAATGGCTAACAAGAGAATCAAGCATGAAATGAAGCTGATCGCTGTCCTGGCCATATTATCGGTAGTCTTCTTCGCGTTGACGTTTGGAATAAAAACTGCTGAAAAGAGTAAGACAGACGCTGAAAAAGAATATATAGATCAGGCTACGATGGCGGATCTTCCTGTGGTCATGGAGATAACTTCCGGAGATGAAAGTTTCACTCTGGTGAGCGGAAACAGCACCTGGCATATAGACGGAAAAGACGATGTGCCCGTATCGGACCTCAAGGTCACGGAGACGAGGACCGTTGCAAAGTATTTTGCGCCGGGAAGAGTGCTGACGGAACAGGGAGAGAATCTCGGAAAGTTCGGACTCACCTCTCCTCAGGCGAAAGTGAAGATGAAAGCCCAGAACTCTGAGATCACCTATCTCATCGGCGATTACAATCCCGTAACAGGAGAGTATTACGCTGCGCTTGAAGGAAGCGATACCGTATACCTCATTCCCAGGAAGGACGGGGACGGGCTCAAAAAAACGCTTAAGGAATACGTCGCCGAGCCCGGAATAGTCAACGCTTCATTCAACGAACTGAATAAAATAGAAGTGGAGTCAGGAGACCTCAGCTACGACATCACGGTCGACGGAGGAAGATATCTTCTCCATACCTCTCAGGGAGAGTTTGAGATCGATCAGGCCAGGGCCATGGAGATCTTCAACTGCTTCACATCATCCGTCAAGTACACCTGTGCTGATTATGACCTCGAGGGATCAGAGAAAGCCGGCTTCGGCTTATCCGACCCCGCGGTGAGCGTACGCTTCACGATGTCGGACGGAAGCACCGTATACGACATGCATGCGGCTGAAGGCGCGGACGGCGGATATTACGTCACAGACGGTGACGGAAAGATCGCATATTCCATAGAGGAAAGCGATTATATGAATCTTATGGAAAGAATCAGGATCAGCTGATCCTGAGGAGATGTTATGTTAGATATTACACCTTTAAAGTTTGATAAAGATGAGCTGACCGTACTGGACCAGACACTTCTTCCCGGAGAAGAGGTCTGGATAAAGCTTGAAACGGCTGAAGACGTATGGGACGCTATAAAAAAGCTTAAAGTAAGAGGAGCTCCGGCCATCGGAGTGTGTGCCGCTTACGGGCTTTACGTTTCCGTCCGCGAAGGAAAGGACGAGGGTTTCAGAGAGCTCGTAAGAAGCACAGCTGAATACCTGAATTCATCAAGACCAACAGCTGTCAACCTCAGCTGGGCCCTTAAGAGGATGGTCTCCGTATTGGATAAAGCGTATGAGGCTGAACCGGGACTCGAATGCCGTGAGGCCAAAAAGATTCTTCTTGAGGAAGCAAAGATGATCCATCAGGAGGACATCGACGCCTGCATGGCGATGGGAGAGTACGGCCTTCAGCTTCTCAAGCCCGGAATGGGAATCGAGACCCATTGCAACGCCGGCACCATCGCGACATCCAAGTACGGCACCTGCCTGGCTCCCATCCATCTGGGACAGGAGAGGGGATACGGATTCAAGGTGTTTTGCGATGAGACCAGACCTCTCCTTCAGGGAGCCAGACTGACGGCATGGGAACTGGTGAAGAACGGAGTCGACGCGACTCTCATCTGCGATAACATGGCATCCACCGTAATGAAAAACGGATGGATCGACGCTGTGGTGGTCGGCTGCGACAGGATGGCGGCGAACGGAGACGGAGCCAATAAGATAGGTACTTCAGGCCTCGCGATCCTCGCCCATGAATACGGGATCCCGTTCTATATGTTCGTACCCACTTCAACCATCGATCTCAACACCCCTACGGGAAAAGATATTCCAATTGAGCTCAGAGATGGCAACGAGATCGGAGAAATGTGGTATGAAAGACCCATGGCACCGGAAAACGTCAAGACATATAATCCGGCATTCGACGTGACGGATCATAAGTATATCACCGCGGTGGTGACTGAGAAGGGAATAGTCAGACCGCCATATGACGTAAACTTAAAGAAACTTTTTGAAGAGTGATCAATACAATGTATAAAGTCAAACTGCAGTCCTTTGAGGGACCCTTTGATCTTCTCGTATATCTAATCGAAAGCGCAGAGATGAACATATACGATATCAGGATCAGCGAGATCACAACTCAATACCTTGACTATATACGGCAGATGGAGGAACAGGAGATACGCGTAGCCCAGGAATTCATGGTGCTTGCGGCGTCTCTCATCGAGATCAAGTCGCGGATGATCCTTCCGAGAACGGTCATCGACGACGAGGAGATCGTTCAGGAGGATCCTCGCACTGAACTGGTACAGCGCATCCTTGAATACAAGAAATTCAAGGAGGTATCCGGCTTCTTCAGGGAGCAGGAGGAGCATATGAGCCACGTGTACGACAAGCCTCAGGAGGATATCTCTGTCTACACAGATAATCCTGACGAATATCTGAGCCTGAGCCTTGATCAGTTCATGCAGGCATTCAACCTGTTCATCAGCCGCAAACAGAGGATCGAAGCCGTAAGAAAACACTACACCAGGGTGGAGAGAGAGCGTTCTGTCATGGAATGCAAGGCCGGTAAGATGCTCGGCAAAGTAAGGGCTGACAGGGAAGGTATTTTCAGCTTCAGGGATTTCATAAACGACAAGAAGGATAAATACGACATAATAGTCACATTCTCACTGCTCCTGGATATGGTAAAGGAGAGAGTGCTGAAGGCAAGACAGCGCAGCAATTACGGAAATATCGAGGTAAGCGCCGGCGTCAACATTGAAAGGGATGACATCCTCGACAAATATTCCCCCGAAGAGTTCGGCAAGGAGGAAATGAATGAACAGCAAGACAATCAAATCAGCATTTGAATCCATGATGTACGTCTGGGGTGAGCCTCTCAAGGCGAAACAGGCAGGTGAAGTGCTGGACATAGATGAACAGGAAGCCCTGGAACTCTTCAGAGAGCTTAAAGATGAATACGATCAGGAAGGCAGAGGGCTTGAGATAAGAGAGATAAACGGCGCTTTTCAGTTTGTGACAAGAGAAAAGAATGCTGAATATATCGAAAGATTATGCACGCCGGTGAAATCCAAAAGATTATCCCAGTCGGCTCTTGAAGTATTGGCGATAGTTGCCTACAGACAGCCCGTGACAAAGGGAGAGATAGAAGCCATAAGGGGCATCAAGTGCGACAGGGTAATGGAAGGCCTGGTATCCAAGGGCATCGTGGAGCCTGTGGGAAGATCCCAGGCGGTGGGAAGACCCGTGCTCTACGGAACCACCGATCTTTTCCTTAAGAACTTCGGTTTTTCTTCTCTTAAGGACCTTCCTGAGATCGATGACATCGAATACGCTATCTCTGCTGAAGAGGATGAGCAGAACAGCGGAGATTACCCTGATGCACAGATCAGTCTGGATATATGAAAATCAATATCAGACGGAGCGCTCATTGATTGTTAAAATACTGCATTTAATTGACATCTAAGTTAATAAAAGTTATAATATCTCTGTTAAAGATGTTTATTATTTTTTATAAGAAGGTGAATAAATATGAAAGGTAAAGGCGAATATTACGGCACACACAGAGTTATAGAACCGCAGGGTCTGCTTCCTCAGGCAGCATCCAAGGTAGACAACGATCCTGAGATCTGGTCAAACGAGATACTTATCGATGTTATAGCTCTCCAGCCTACAGCTACAGCCATCAATGAGATCAAGAAGAGAGTCGGCGATGACAAGCAGGCTATCATGGATGAGATCGGAAGAATAGTTGAGGAAGAGGGCAAGTTCCAGGAACCCGCATCCAAGGCAGGCGGAATGCTCATCGGACGTGTCAAGGAGATCGGAGAAGATATGAAGGATCAGGTCGGCGACCTGAAGGTAGGCGACAAGATCGCAACTCTCGTGTCATTATCCCTTACCCCTCTTAAGATATATGAGATACTTGATTTTGACCCTGATACAGAGCAGGTTCCCGTCAAGGCTGACGCTGTTCTCTTCGAGTCAGGTATCTATACCAAGATCCCCGATGACCTCGGACAGGAACTGTCACTGGCCATCATGGACATCGCAGGAGCTCCCGCTCAGGTAGCAGTCAACGCCAAGCCCGGCGATACTGTAGTAGTTATGGGAGCAGGCAAAGCAGGTCTCCTCTGCCTGGCAGAAGCCAAGAAGAGAGTATCTCCTACCGGCAAGGTAGTCTGCCTCGAATATTCAGAGAAGGCATGTGAACTCGTTAAGGAACTCGATCTGGCTGATGTTATCCTTCAGGTAAACGGACAGAAGCCTCTCGAGACATACAACAAATATATGGAAGCTATGAACGGTCAGCTCGCTGACTTCACCGTATCCACCGTAAACGTAAGGGATACAGAGCTTTCCACAATCCTTGTCACCAAGGATACCGGCAAGATCTACTTCTTCACCATGTCAACAGACTTCGCCAAGGCATCCCTTGGATGCGAAGGCGCTAAGAAGTACGTGACCATGGTACTGGGAGCAGGTTACTATCCCGGACATGCTGAGATCGCATTCGACATCGTAAGAAGACATGAGGGTCTCAGAAACTATCTCACCAAGAGATACTGCAAATAGTCATCCAAAGATGAAAAGGTAACTGACATCTAATGCATATTTAATAATTAGGAGGAGGAATTCTTAAATGAAAAAGTTATTAGTATTATTACTCTCCTTCGCCCTCATCTTCACTTTCGCAGTAGGATGCGGCGGTGACAACGGCGGCGGAGAAGCAGCTCCTGCAGGCGACGAAGAAGCTCCTGCAATCGAGATCTCCATCGGACATACTGACTCCGGTGAGCGTTCAACAAACGTTTGGGGCGAATGGCTCGGCGAACAGTTATCAGCAGAGACTGACGGAAGGATCACTGTTACAATGTATCCCGACGGACAGGCTGGCGATGACCCTGATATCGCTGCTGGCGTTAAGCTCGGAACCGTTACAATGTATTTCGGACTTGCTTCCGTAATTTCTTCCATCGTTGGAGACCAGGCTAACGGCGTTGAACTTCCTTATCTGTACACCAATTATGACAATTGGGTCGAAGGTACTTTCAACAACGGCGGACTTGAACTCTTCAATGCTGCTCTTGACGGATCCGGCTATACTTGCCTTGACATGCTCTACAACGGCATGAGAAACGTAATTTCCAACAAGAAAGTTTACCACAATGCAGCTGACCTCAACGGTCAGAAGGTAAGAATCTCCCAGAACGAGCTGAACGTAAGAATTTGGCAGGCTATGGGAGCTAACCCTACACCTATGGCATGGGGCGAAGTTATCACTTCCCTTTCAACAGGTGCTGTTGACGCTCTTGACCACTCCATCGGAGTATTCAACGACTTCAACATCAACGAGATGGCACCTCACCTGACCATCACCAACCACTGCTCATCACCTTATCCTCTCGTTTGCTCCACAGACTGGCTCAACTCCTTATCCGATGCTGACAGAGAACTGATCACATCCAAGGTTAAAGAGATGTGCGAGAACCAGAGAAACGAAGAGAGAGAGAACGAACTTGGATACATCACCAAGTTCCAGGAAGCAGGAACAGAAGTTTACGAACTTTCCGCAGAAGAGACCGCAGCATTCACAGAAGCTTGCCAGACTGTATATGATTACTGGACAGGACTCGTTGGTCAGGAGACCATGGATGCTTGGTTAGCAACAGTTCCTAAATAAGAAATTGTATAATTCAAGAGAGTTTAATTGATCAATTGAGATTATATTAAATGTAGAATTGGTTGTCAGTATACTATACAATTTTGGAAAACAGCAATGATCTGCCGGGCCCGCAAGGGCCCCGGCGGGCTTGCTGGTTTTGTGCATTATCGATTAATATGGAGACTGGATTCATGAAAAAGTTTATTAACGTGCTGAACAAGACCGAGGAGATCGTCCTGGTCGCAATGTTTGCACTGATGGTTGCCATAATCTTCATACAGGTAGTTATGCGTAAGCTTAATAATTCGCTCTACTGGTCTGAAGAGCTTGGTAAATTCCTCTTTATCTGGATCTCCTGGCTTGGCATCAGCATAGGAGAAAAGAGGGGAGAACACATCAAGATCACGATGCTGACTGATAAATTCTCGCCGAAGGTGCAGCACATACTTAACATCATATCGGAACTCATCGTTATTTTTATCTGTGCTATCACCGTGTACTACAGCGCTCAGCTTGTAAGTTCTCAGATGGGAACACACTACACAGGAATCAAGATCTCTGTTTCCTGGGGTTATCTGGCAGTAGCCATTGGCTGCGCCTGCATGATACTCAGGTCACTGGGTATGTGTGTCATGTCTATTAAGAATATCAACTCCGGCAAGACTCCGCAGGAGATCATAGGAGACGAAGTTGCTGCAGCAGACCTTCTCGATCAGCAGAAGCATGAAGCCAAGAAGGCTGAAAAGGCAGCTGAGAGAGCAGCAAGGAAAGGAGGTAAGGGCAAATGAGTATGATCGTACTTCTGGTAATACTGTTTATCTTTATCCTCGTAGGCGTTCCTGTAGGTTTCGCCATTGGCGGAGCTACAATGATCGCCATCGCTACCACTTCCAACCTCAACATGGTAGTTAACGCTCAGTACTGCTATTCCGGAATTTTCTCTTTCACGGTAATGGCTATCCCTTTCTTCATGCTGGCAGGTATCATCATGTCAACAGGAGGAATCGCCAAGAAGATCGTTAACTTCTGCGAGGCTCTCATCGGTTCCGTCACGGGTGCACTTGGATGCGTATCCATGCTGGCCTGCATGTTCTTCGGAGCACTTTCCGGATCAGGTATGGCTACCACATCAGCTATCGGTTCCATGCTTATCCCGGAGATGCGTCAGAAAGGATATCCCGCTGACTATGCAGCCACTCTGGTTTGCTTCGGCGGTATCGTAGGACCTATCATCCCGCCAAGCTTATCATTCGTACTTTACGGATCGGCAACCGGCGTTTCCATCGCCACCCTGTTCAAGGCAGGTATCTTCCCCGGCATCATGCTCGGTCTCGGATTCATGTTCATGAACATCTTCTTCTGCAAGAAGTACGGCTATGGAAGAGTTGCTGTTAACGAAGTTGATGCGGCTATGGCCAAATCAGCTTTCCATCACAGAATGCAGAACCTCTGGAAAGCTACCAGAGAAGGCTTCTGGGCTCTGCTTTCACCCGTTATCATACTCGGAGGAATCTACTCAGGTATCTTCACACCTACTGAGGCTGCCTGCGTATCAGTAGTATATTCCCTGATCGTATCCTACTTCGTTTACAGAGACCTTGACCTTCACGGTATCTACAAGACCTTCGTAGACGCTGCAGTACTCAACGGAATCACTTCCTTCCTGCTTGGATATTCGACAGTATTCTCTACTTTCATGACATTCATGAAGGTACCTAATGATATTTACAACTTCCTGATGAGCGTATCCTCATCCAAGTATGTAATGCTCCTGATCATCAACGTGATCCTGCTGATACTCGGATGCTTCCTGGATACCGTACCTGCCATCATCCTGATGGCTCCGCTGCTCCTTCCTGCGGTCTCCGCTTACGGAGTAGACCCGGTACACTTCGGTGTTATCATGGCAGTTAACCTTGCTCTCGGTCTCTGCTCACCTCCTTATGGATGCAACCTCTTCGTAGGTATCGCAGTAGCCAAGATCAAGATGCAGGATATGTTCAAATGGATCATACCATTCTTCATACTAGGCGTTATCATGGTACTGATAATAACGTTCGTACCGGCTATATCGCTTGTACTGGTATGATAGAATAACAATCAGAAAACAATCGTTCAGCTGAGTGTCAAAGCTCAGCTGAATTGTTCTGTAAAAGGATCTGTACGATAGTATGAAAACAGCTTTTTTCTATTTAGGATTCGCGGCACTGGGATATTTCATCGGTTCGCGGCTGAGAAGTAAAAAAGACAGCTTTAAGTGGCTTGGAAAGCTACTTACTTTTGTGGTGTTCTCCCTTATAACCTGCATGGGATATAAGATCGGGTCATCGGAATCCATCATAAACGACATCATGGAGATAGGCGTCAACTCTGCCGTTCTGACCGTGGTGCCGCTGGTATTCACCATAATCGCGCTGAACATTACAAGAAAACTGGTGGGCTACAACGCGAAGGGTGAACTCGTGCCTAAAGAGGAACGCAAAAAACTCATGACCTCAGGGGCTTCCGAAAAGAAAGGAAAGACTGTGATACCCAAGACCACTTTCCTTTATGTGGCGGGGGTCATAGCCGGTTTCGTCTTCGGATATTTCATGGTGGTAAAGAACCATATCATCGATTTTGAAAAGGGTTACAGCGTCGTAGGCACCTATATAACCTATGCGCTCTACCTGATGGTATTCCTCGTAGGAGTGGATCTTGGCTTTGACGGCACAGCGCCTCAGCTCATCAAACAGGCCGGAGTGAAGACTCTCATCTTCCCGCTGGTCGTGGGAGTGGCAACGCTTTTCGGGGTCTTCCTGTGCACTCTGTTCATGGATTACAATGCCCATGAATCTCTCATGATAGGAGCGACATTCTGCTGGTACTCGCTGGCGCCTAACATCATCATCGACGGCGGATATGTGGCGGCGGGAGCTGTGGCCTTTCTTTCCAACTTCTTCAGGGTCATACTTACCCTGATAACGGTCCCGATCGTAGCGCAGAAGGTGGGATACGTGGAGACTACGGGCATGGCAGTGGCTGCATCGATGGACGTATGCATCGGGACCATAGAGTCCAGCACGAACAAGACCTGCGCCATCATCGCCTTCGTAACGGGCTGTGTATTTACTTTCGTGATTCCCGTCACTATGCCCATAATCGTCAGTATGAATTTCTGAGGTGTGATCAATGAGAATAAACAAATACATTGCGGGTTCAGGCCTTTGTTCGAGACGCAAAGCTGATGAGCTCATAATGAACGGAAACGTGAAGGTGAACGGCGCGATCCTGAAGGAACCGGGATATGACGTTCAGGAGGGGGATAAGGTTACGGTGAACGGAACGGAGATCCGTGAACAGGAGGATATGGTATATTATCTTCTGAACAAACCCGCCGGCTACATTACGACTGCAAAGGATGAACAGGACAGGGCAACCGTTATGGATCTGGTGGCGGATATCGGTGAAAGAGTATTCCCCGTGGGAAGACTCGATATGAATACCACCGGAGCTCTGATACTCACAAACGACGGAAATGCCTCGTATCGTCTTACTCATCCGAAGAAAGAGGTCTTCAAGACCTATCACGCACTTGTAAAGGGAGTGCTTTCCAAGGAGAAACTCTGGAAGCTGAGAAACGGGATCGACATCGGAGGCTATGTCACAAAGCCTGCGAGAGTCACCCTTCTCAAGGAAAACAAGAACTCGACCCTGGTGGAGATATCCATTTCCGAAGGAAAGAACCGTCAGGTGAGAAAGATGTGCAAGGCTGTCGGGAATCCCGTACAGGAACTGCACAGGGTGTCCATCGGCGAGGTCAGGTTGGGACGCCTTAAGGAAGGCACCTACAGAAAACTGACAAAAGCCGAAATAGAATATATAAAGAATTGCTGAGAAAAAGCCCGAAGGCATTGCCTTCGGGCTTTTAGGTTGTTGAACGTATTGAAAGTTTTTAACTATCCTTTAATTATTTTCTCTTGCATTCCTTAGGTGTAACGCAGGTTCCGGAAGCTCTTGCAACAACGATGGGTTCCTCAAGGAAGTCAGCAGCGGAAGCGCTGATGTCTTTTCTGGAAACAACAACTTTTCTTGCTTCGAATACCATGTGTCTTGAAGTGTTGCCGATCTTGTCAATCTCGCCGTAAGCTTCGATATAGTCACCTGCATAGGTAGGAGCTAAGAATTCAACGTTGTCATAAGCGCAGAATAAACCTTCGTCTCCGTCTAACTTGATGAGAAGTTCGGTAGCTACATCACCGAAAAGGTGAACCATGTGAGCTCCGTCAACTAATTCTCCGCCGTAGTGAGCGTCCTTTGCAGACATTCTGAGTCTAAGTAATGATGTGATTTTTTCTTCAGCCATTTTAATAATTCTCCTTTTTAAAAAATTTGCAAATTTTTTGAATAGTACTAGCCTTAAAAATTCAGCACAAAATAATATTGCAAATCCCGTGCCAATGGTATATCATAGGTTTTGAAGTGAAAATGAACCGATTTTGGTTCGGACATAGATAAGGAGTGAACCGAATATGTCAAACTATGGAACGAACAGGGTGCTGGAACCCAAATTCGTCATCCCGACCTCCGCGTGGAGACTGGATAATTCCAGAAGCATCAGACCTGATGAGATCAGGATATCCACGGATCTGATACATCTGGAAGGTACGAGTTTCAAGCAGATATGCACTGAAGCCAACAATGATCCGAGTGAAATAAGACGTGAGATAATAGATACTGTAATAAGGCGCGGGAAGCTGCACAATCCCGTTACCGACACCGGCGGAGTGCTGTACGGCACCGTCGAAGCGATAGGCGATGAATACGACAACAAAGCGGGAATCTGCATAGGCGACAAGGTGATAGTCAACGCTTCGCTGACTTCATTTCCCATGCATCTTGAGGAGATAGGGGATATAGACTGGGTATTCAACCAGCTCACCGTCAAGGGGTACGCCATAATACATTCGGACATACCTCTTATCAAGGCGGGAGACGACGTTCCCGTCAAGGCGCTGCTTTTCGCGCTGGACGAGTCAGGAACGCTCTATAAGCTCAGCACCCTCATAGAGGGAAAGACCAGATTCCTCATAGTAGGCAACAACCTGCTGTCAAACATAATGTATGGATATGTGATAAGAAGGACGTTGGGGGATCAGGGTGAGATCGTATGCGTACTGGACAAGCGTACCGGGGTCGGCGTCAGAGGCGAAGGGATCGAAAGGCTGATGCCGAGGGTCTTCGATCAGATACAGCTCCTCGACATACTGAGGCCGGTGGAATGCATCAGGCAGCTTGGAGAGTCGTATTTCGACCTTTCAGTCAACTGCGCTGAGATACCGGGAGCAGAGACCATAAACATCCTGGCCACCAGAGAGAAGGGGACGGTGCTTTTCGCAAACCTTATAAACAACCTTAACATCGCCCTTTATATAACCGAGTCCATATCAAAAGAAATGGTGGTTCTTGGCGCTGAGGGCTATACTGAGAATTACGCGGACTTCGACCTTGAGATGATAAAGGAGATCTCGGAAGATCTTTCGGACGTTGAACTGATCTACGACGAACGAACAGGTCAGGTGGAAGGAGAGGCAGACGCCTTCTCGCAGTCCCTCACCGCAAGCTCGATGTTCGAGGATTTCATCTGCGATTCCAAGCCGATGAAGAAGGTGCTTCAGGATATACTGAAGGTCAGCAGGTATGACTGCAACGTCATAATCTTCGGAGATACCGGCGTAGGTAAGGAAAAGGCTGCGAACCTGATCCAGAAGAACTCCGACAGAAAGATGCAGCCCTTCCTCAAGATAAACTGCGGAGCCATATCTCCCAACCTGATAGAGTCGGAATTCTTCGGCTATGAGAAGGGGGCTTTCACAGGAGCGAGCAATACGGGCAAAAAAGGATATTTTGAGATAGCCAATAACGGCGTGCTGTTCCTGGATGAAATAGGCGAGATACCTCTTGAGATGCAGGCGAAACTTCTCAGGGTCATACAGGACGGAGAGTTCTACAGGGTAGGAGGCGTTTCTCCGATCAAGACCAACGTCAGGATAATCTCAGCGACAAACAGGAACCTTGAAAAAATGGTAGAAGAGGGGGCGTTCAGAAGAGACCTGTACTACAGGCTGAACGTAATTCCCATCATCATCCCGAAGCTCAGCGACAGAAAGGATGACATACCCGGACTTGTGGAGCATTTCCTCCAGAAATACGGGAGCAAGTTCGGAGAGAAGAAGAGCATAAGCCCCTGGGCTATGGACTATCTCAAGGAACAGCCCTGGGAAGGAAATATCAGGGAGCTTGAGAACGTGATCCAGAGGATGATAATTTCGGCTGCAGGGCGGGAGATCACTCTGGCCGACGTAATCGCCGAGATAAAGGGTGAAAACGCGAGAGACGAGCTTCCTGAGCTTCTGGGAGGGGAATACGGGGAGGAACCTGAGATAGATCTGGAGGCAGCTGTCAACGATTATGAGAAGGGCCTGATAAGATATGCCCTCGATAAATACGGATCCACCAGAAAGGCGGCCAGGGCCGTGGGAATCTCCCAGACCCAGCTTGTCAGAAAGAAGAAAAAATACGGGATATGAGACGTATTTGGCGACAGGAAAAAGGAAAAACGATAGAGGCGAACCAAAATTGGTTCGCTTTTTTTGACTGGTGCGATTTCGGTTCACTATTTTACGGGTTTTTTATTCATCTCCGTTTAATAAAATAAAGGCCCGGTTTCTGAAGCCTTGTAAATCAAGGGCTCGCGCGAATTAGATAAATGAATAACAAATGGGGATATTTTGGCATATTAATTGCAATTATCAATTGTGTAACTTTATGGTACATCAAAGACCAGTTTACAAATTATATTTTTTAATATTTAGGAGGAAACCAAAATGAAAACAGGCGGAAGCCCTTATGGCACACACAGAGTTATTTCACCGAAGGGAGTATTACCCCAGCCCGCAGACGTTATCGATAACGATATGGAGATCTGGGACAACGAATTAAAGATCAACGTTAAGACTTTAAACATCGACTCCGCTTCCTTCACAGAGATCGTAAGAAGAACTTGCGACGGAAAGAAGCCTGCTGAAATTACAGAACAGAAAGACCTTGATGCTATCGCAGAATGCATGAAGGGTATCGTAGCCAAAGCTGGTAAGCATAAGAATCCTTGGACAGGTTCCGGCGGAATGCTCATCGGAACAGTTGAAGAGATCGGACCTAACTGGAAGGGCGACCTCAAGGTTGGCGACAAGATCGCTACACTCGTATCCCTTTCCCTTACACCGCTCGTAATCGATGAGATCCTTGCTATCAGACCTGCTATCGACCAGGTTGACATCAAGGGACACGCAATCCTGTTCCAGTCCGGTATCTATGCTAAGTTACCTGATGATATGGAAGAAGGCCTTGCATTATCCGCTCTCGACGTAGCTGGTGCTCCTGCACAGGCTGCTAAGTTAGTAAAGCCCGGCGATAAGGTTCTCGTTATCGGCGGCGGCGGAAAGTCCGGACTCCTTTGCCTCTATGAAGCAAAGAAGAGAGCTGGCGTTACCGGTCTCGTTGTTTGCGCAGCTGGTTCCCAGAAGTCAGAAGACAGAGCAAGAAATCTTGACCTCGCTAACGAATACTTCCACATGGACGCTACAGATGCAGTTGGAATGTATGAGAAGGCTATGGAATTAACAAACGGCGAATTATTCGACGTAGTTATCAACGTAGTATCCATCGAGAACACAGAAATGGCTTCCATCCTTTGCACAAAGGACGACGGAATCGTTTACTTCTTCTCCATGGCTACATCCTTCACAAAGGCTTCCCTCGGAGCTGAAGGCGTAGGCAAGGACGTTAACATGATCATGGGTAACGGCTACACCAAGGGACACGCAGAAATCACTCTTCAGTGCTTAAGAGAGCATGAAGGACTCAGAAATCTCTTCAAGGAGATGTACGCATAATCTGCAGGCTTTGCCGAATCATTAAAAAATCAGGGGCTGCTTCGGCAGCCCCATAATGACTCTCACATTATTATTTAAGGAGAAATTAATATGGCTATTAGAAACTGGAAAGACATTCCTCTTTTCAAGGACGTAACCGACGAACAGTGGAATGACTGGCATTGGCAGGTTGAGCACAGACTCTCAACCGTAGAAGAGATCGCACAGGTAATCAACCTTTCCGAACAGGAAAAGGAAGATATCGAGAAGGTTATCGGCGGATTCAGAGTAGGAATCACCCCTTACTATGCTTCCCTCATGGATCCCGATGATCCCAGAGATCCCGTCAGAATGCAGGCTGTTCCCACACTTGCAGAAATGCACAGATCACCTGCTGACGACCTCGATCCTCTTCACGAGGATGCTGACTCACCGGCACCCGGACTCACCCACAGATATCCCGACAGAGTACTTTTCCTGATCACAGACCAGTGCTCAATGTACTGCAGACACTGCACCAGAAGAAGACTCGCAGGAGAAACTGACGGCGCAAGATCAAGAGAAGACATCGATGCATGTATCGAATACATCAGGAAGACTCCCGAAGTTCGTGATGTTCTTCTTTCAGGCGGAGACGCTCTCCTCGTTGAGGATGAGACTCTTGAATACATCATTTCCGAACTCAGAAAGATCGACCACGTTGAGATCGTAAGAATCGGATCCAGAACTCCTGTAGTTCTTCCTCAGAGAATCACTCCTGAGCTCGTAGCTATGCTCAAGAAGTATCACCCGATCTGGCTCAACACTCACTTCAATCATCCTAAGGAAATGACACCTGATTCAGCAAGAGCTTGCGCAATGCTTGCTGACGCTGGTATCCCTCTCGGCAACCAGTCCGTACTCTTAAGAGGAGTTAACGACTGCAAGCACATCATGAGAGACCTCGTTCAGATCCTTGTTAAGAACAGAGTACGTCCTTACTACATCTACATCTGCGACCTCTCAATGGGTATCGAGCACTTCAGAACCTCCGTATCCAAGGGAATCGAGATCATCGAAGGTCTCAGAGGACACACTTCCGGATATTGCGTACCTACATTCGTAGTTGACGCTCCCGGCGGCGGCGGAAAGACTCCTGTAATGCCTCAGTACGTCATTTCCGAGACACCTAACAAGGTTATTCTCAGAAACTACGAGGGTATCATTACAACCTACACAGAGCCTAACCTTCCTGAACTTCCTTGCACATGCGACTACTGCACAGGCAAGAAGACCTACAAGTATCAGGGTGTATCCGCTCTCGGCGAAGGTCCTGAGATCAAGACCATCGAGCCTGCACACCTTGCAAGACACGAGAGAAATAAACACTAATAGTTTTCCCGGTTTCCGGGACCTGAAAAAGATCATCATAGGGAGGCCCGTAATGGGTCTCCCTATAGGTGCGTAAAAGAGGTATTCGTTTTTATGGGGTTATTGTACGACCTGTCAAATAAATATAGGACGCTTTCCATAGTCGGCATGGCTAAAAATGCCGGCAAGACGACAGCATTGAATTTCCTGATCGAAGAGGCCATGGACGAGGGTATAGTCCTCGGGATCACTTCGACGGGAAGAGACGGGGAAACTCAGGACCTGGTAACGGGAACTGAGAAACCGAGGGTATATCTCGATCAGGGGACACTGGTCTCCGTACCGTCGCAGCTCTTCGGCCTGGCTGATGCAGGGCTTGAGATACTGAGACGTACGAAGTATTCAACTGCCATCGGTGAACTTCTTATCTGCAAAGTACAGGATGCCGGCTATGTACAGATCGCCGGACCGGTAATAAATTCAGAAACCAAAAAGCTCTGTCAGGACATGTTCGGACTGGGATGCGACCTGGTCATGATCGACGGAGCCATCGACAGAAAGACCATAGCTTCTCCCGACACTTCGGACGCGATCATACTCGCAACGGGCGCTGTGCTCAGCCGCTCCATGAAGAAGGTCGTTGAGGAGACAGCGCACGTGGTACACCTTTACGGTCTTCCGGAGTTCGATGAGAACGAAAAGGTGACGGAGTTCATCAGGCAGGATAATTTTGAACATATCATCGCGTTCAATGATAAAGGCGAGGGAAAGGTGCTGGATCTGGTAACAGGTCTCGGTGCCGCCAGATACATCGACGATGCCATTGAAGACGATACCAGATACATTTTCATTCCGGGTGCTTTCACCAATTCCGTGGTGGCTGATATAAGCAGCAAGCATCTGAAACAGGTGGAATTCATACTTAAGGATCCCACAAAGATCTTCGTGAACATCATGGACTGGAGCCAGCTCAGGAAGCGCGGCTTCAAGGTAAAGGTCCTCAAGAACATCGAGATCGCAGCGATAACGGTGAACCCCTGGGCTCCTCAGGGATACACCTTCGATTCGGACGTACTCATAGAGGAAATGAAGAAACTGATCCCGGATATGCCGATCATCGACGTAAGAAAGTAGGTGAGAGCCTATGTACATGGGAAAAAACCGCAGACTGGCCAACGTCAAGACGAGACATGAGACCGGCCTGGATTATATAACACAGAAACTGAATATAGAGACCCCTTTCGGCAAGAAGGTCCTGAAGGACCTGAAGCCCTTTTTCCCCGGAGAGGAAGAAGAATTAAGGGAAGAACTTTCCAGGGTAAACGACCTTGTGGAGTACGCAAAGAACAACAAGCGCACCATCGAACTTCTGAGCGAAGTTTTCATGGAGGTGAAGGACGCGGGAAGAACTGCCGAGAGGGCAGAGAAGTCAGTCCTCACACAGCTTGAGATATATGAGATCAAGTCGCTTCTCCTTCTCATGGAGAAGTACATGAAGCTCCTTCAGTCGGAAGAGACTTCCACTTTTGAACATTCAAACCACTGCTGCCTTCCGGGAGAAGAGAAGAAGGACGCAGAGACGGTGGGAGGAAGCGTCATCCCCGAAAGATATCATCTCAGGGACATGACGGAACTTCTCGACGCACTGGATCCCAGAAAAGACAGGATAAATACCTTCTATATCTACGATGAATTCAGCCCCAAGCTCGGAGAGATCCGCAGGGCCAAGAGGGAGATAGAGATCTCCATAAGGAAGGAACAGAAGGTAAAGAGAGAAGAGATCCACAAGCAGTACGGCATCATGCTCACTCCGAAATTCGATCTGGTGATCTCCAAGTCACATCCGGATTTCAAGAAGGTGAGCGAGATAGAAGCTTTGGAGATGACTGATCAGGACTACGTGTCCGCCACATTCGTCCTTAAGCCGAACGACAGAGTGTTCGAGCTCCAGAAGGAGATCGATAAACTCAGCGAGGCCATGGAGGAAGAGGAAGAGAGGATCTGCGCAGAGCTGACTAAGAAGATCGCGGATAACAAGGACGATCTGCTCTATAACTGTGAAAGGATGGGAGAATTTGATTTTGCGCTTGCGAAAGCGAAATACGCCATCCAGCACGACTGCGTGGAGCCTGAGATAGTCGAGGAACACGTTATCGAATTCGAGGACGGAAGGAACCTTCAGGTTGAGGACATCCTGAATTCGAAGGGCAAGAAATACTGCCCCGTGTCCATATCTCTCAAGAACGGTGTTACCTGCATAACAGGAGCCAACATGGGAGGAAAGACAATATCCCTCAAACTTGCGGGACAGGTGCCCATCCTTGCTCAGTACGGGTTCTTTGTTCCCGCTAAGAAAGCCAGGATCGGACTTTCCAACTTCATGCAGATGCTTATCGGCGACTCCCAGTCGGTCGAAAGAGGGCTTTCGAGCTTCGGTTCCGAGATGGAGGAACTGAAGGAGATCCTCGACAACAGCGTGGAGCGTTCGCTTATACTCATCGACGAGATAGCCTCCGGAACCAACCCGGTGGAGGGACTGGCCCTTTCCAGAGCCCTTGTTGACTATCTCATAGACAAACCGTATATTACTCTTTTCACGACCCATTTCGAAACTGTGACGGAGACGGACAACGTGGTCAACCTCCAGGTCGTAGGCCTGGCAAACTGCAACTTCGAACTCCTGAACCGTGAGATACAGTATGCGAACCGCCGTGAGAGGATAAATATAATCTCGAAATACATGGACTATCGTCTTAGGAGAGTAGAGGAAAATAAACAGGTACCTAAAGATGCTCTGAACATTGCTAAAATGCTCGGCTTGAGCAGCGAGATAATAGACAGGGCAAAGAATTATATTAAATGAGGAGAAAAAGGATGAAAAGCAAATTAAATCTCGATTTCAAGGTTGTAGACAGTGCTCGTCAGCATGCTGCTAACATCGCTCACGATATGCAGGACTTCATCGACAGACACACCACTGTATCAACCGAAAGAACGATCCTGAGACTTCTGGGAGTTGACGGCGTTGACGAAGTTGACAATCCGCTTCCCAACGTTGTTGTTGACCAGATCAAGGAAGCAGGAGCTCTTCCTACAGGCGCAGCTTACTGGATGGGAAACGCTGTCGTACAGACAGGAAAGACCCCTCAGGAGATCGCTGAGGAAGTAGGAGCAGGCAAGCTTGAGATCACCAAGCTTCCCACATGCCCTCAGGAAGAAGCAGCTAAGGCACTCGAGCCTTTCATTCAGGCAACTTTTGACAGGATCGATGCACAGAAGGCTAAGAGAGCTGAATATCTTCAGAGGATCGGAGAAGGACCGGAGCCTTACCTCTACGTAATCGTAGCTACAGGTAACATCTACGAGGACGTTATCCAGGCTCAGGCTGCAGCTCGTCAGGGCGCAGACATCATCGCTGTAATCAGAACCACAGCTCAGTCACTTCTTGACTACGTTCCTTACGGACCTACAACAGAAGGTTTCGGCGGTACCTACGCTACACAGGAAAACTTCAGGATCATGAGAAAAGCTCTTGATGAAGTCGGTGAAGAAGTAGGAAGATACATCAGACTCTGCAACTACTCATCCGGTATGTGCATGCCTGAGATCGCTGCTATGGGTGCTCTCGAAAGACTCGATGTAATGCTGAATGACGCTATCTACGGCATCCTGTTCAGAGACATCAACATGCAGAGAACTCTGGTTGACCAGTTCATGTCCAGAGTCATCATCGGATACTGCGGCATCATCTTCAACTCCGGCGAGGACAACTACCTCACCACAGATGACGCTATCGAATCCGCTCACACCGTAACCGCATCCCAGTTCATCAACGAACAGTTCGCAGTACTTGCAAACATTCCTGAGAACCAGATGGGACTCGGTCACGCATTCGAAATGGATCCTTCCACAGAGGACGGCTTCCTTCTTGAACTTTCACAGGCTATCATGGCAAGAGAGATCTTCCCTAACGCAAGGCTCAAATACATGCCTCCTACAAAGTTCATGACGGGTAACATCTTCAGAGGACATCTTCAGGACGCTCTGTTCAACCTGGTAGCTATCTGGTCCGGCCAGTCACTCCAGCTCTTAGGTATGCTTACAGAAGCTATCCACACACCTCATATGCAGGATAGATATCTGTCCATCGAAAACGCTAAATATATCTTCAACAACTGCAAGCACATCGGAGACGAAGTAGAGTTCAAGGAAGGCGGAATCGTTCAGAGCCGTGCTCACGAAGTACTCGGTAAGGCCGACGCTCTCCTCGCAGAAGTTGAAAAGGACGGCCTGTTCAAGACTATCGAACAGGGTAAGTTCGGCGGAGTAAAGCGTCCGTTCGACGGTGGACACGGTCTTGAAGGCGTTTGCGTAAAGGGTGAGAACTATTTCAATCCTTTCATCGCAAGATTCATGGATCATGAGTAAGGAGGAAAGTATAATGGCAGATAATAAGAATACAGCAATCGCTCAGGTAGATCTGACACAGGTCAAGCCTTACGGCGACGCTTTAAATGATGGTAAAGTAGAAATGGCATTCACACTTCCTGTTCCTTACGGTGAAGAAGCTGAAGAATGCGCTAAGCAGTATGTTAAGAAACTCGGTTTCCAGGAACCGAACGTAACATACTATCATGAACTGACACCCGGATTCACGTTCTTTGTAGTATACGGATCAGCTCAGCAGACGATCGATTACACCGCGATCAACGTTCCTAAGGTAGAAGGTACCGTTATGGACCGTGTGGAGTGCGGCGAATGGATCGGCGAGCACATCGGAAGAGATATCGTCGTAGTAGGTGCTTCCATCGAGTCTGACGCTCATACGGTAGGTATCGATGCTATCATACAGATGAAGGGCTTCCACGGTCACTTCGGTCTTGAGAGATTCAAGCACGTAGTACCTTACAACATGGGTTCCCAGGTTCCTTGCGAAGAACTCATCGCAAAGGCAAAGGAAGTTAACGCTGATGCTATCCTCGTATCCCAGACAGTAACCCAGAAGGATATCCACATCATCCAGCTTACAAAGATGGAAGAACTCCTTGAAGCTGAAGGTCTCCGTGACAAGATAATCCTTACCTGCGGCGGCCCTCGTATCTCCCACGAACTCGCTCAGGAGCTCGGATATGATGCAGGTTTCGGCCCCGGCAAGTATGCTGAGCACGTAATGTCCTTCATCATGCAGGAAGTTGAAAAGCGCGGATGGCAGAATAAGCCGAATATCGCAGACAGATAATCTGAAATCAAGACACAGACAGAGCATAAAATCTTCGGAAATTTTAAAAAAATTCAAAAGAAAGGCTCTGTCTGGGTCATTTTCTATTGACTAAAGGCTGTTAAATAGTGTAGGATTATAAGTACCGATGACTAATCAAATCAAATATATTTTTTAGGAAGGTGAAAAAACTATGATTAATAAGATCAAGACTGCTCAGGAAGCAGTTGCCGGCGTTCAGGACGGTATGACTATCATGGTCGGCGGATTCCTTGCAACAGGTTCCCCCGAAATCCTCATGGACGCACTGGTAGAGAAGGGTGTTAAACACCTTACAGTAATCGCTAACGATGGTGGACTCGCTGAAGGACAGCCCAACCCGTTCCCCGGCAAGACATCCCGTGGCGTAGGTAAGTTACTCGACCATCACATGGTTGACCACATCATCGCTTCCCACCTCGGTGTTAACCCCAGACTCAATGAGCAGTTTGCTGAAGGCACTCTTAAATACACTCTCGTTCCTCAGGGAACACTTGCAGAGAAGATCAGAGCTGCAGCATATGGACTTGGCGGAGTTCTCACACCCACAGGACTTGGAACACCTATGGAGACTGAGCTCGACGAGCTTGGAAGAAAGAAGAAAGTAGTTGAGATCGAAGGCAAGAAGTACCTCTTCGAGCTTCCTCTTCACGCTGACTTCGCTTTCTGCAGACCTACAGTTGCAGACAAGTTTGGTAACTTCTATTGCGCTAAAGCTACCAAGAACTTCAACTATGTAATGGCTAGTGCTGCTAACCACACTATCATTGCACCTGAGAAGTTAGTTGAGATCGGAGCAGTAGATCCTGATATCTTCGCTGTATCTGGTACATTAGTAGAAACCATCGTGGAAGGAGAAAAGCCATGGCAGATTTAAAAGAAAGAATCGCACGCAGATGCGCTAAAGAATTTGAGGACGGAGATTTCATCAACCTTGGAATCGGAATGCCCACAATGGTAGCAGATTATATCGCTGAAGATATCGTTGTAACCTGCCACTCAGAGAACGGATTCGCCGGCATCGACGCTATGGCTGACGAAACAAATATTGACGTTGACATCATCAACTCCGGCGGACAGTATGTAACAGTACTTCCCAGAGTTAAGTATTTCGACACAGCAGAGTCCTTCGGCCTTGTAAGAGGCGGACACGTTAAGGCTACTGTACTCGGCGCTATGGAAGTTGCTGAGAACGGAGACCTTGCAAACTGGATCGTACCCGGCAAGAAGGTTGCAGGTATGGGCGGTGCTATGGACCTTTGCGTAGGATGCCCTAACGTTATCATCACAATGATGCACACACAGAAGGGTGCTCCCAAGATCAAGAAGAGATGCACACTTCCTCTTACCGCTGAGAAGTGCGTAACCAAGATCATCACTGAGATGTGCGTTATCGAAGTAAGAGAAGACGGACTTTGGGTAACCGAACTTCATCCTGATTTCACCAGAGAAGAAGTACAGGCTGCTACAGATGCTGAACTTCACTGGGATCCTGATTGCAAGCCTTATCAGGAAGACTAATAACAAGCAGTTAAAAAAGCAGTTCCTTGCGGAACTGCTTTTTTTTCTTGTCTTATCTCAAGTGTTTTTCGATCAGATCTATGAAGGTCTCCACGTATTCCATCTTGGTGAAGATCGCTCTTGCCTGGATGTCGTTTCCGCCGCCTTTTCCGTTATATATTCCGGCGTTTTCCTTCACGAGCTTACCGCAGTTGACTTTTCCGTCGGACACGAGAAGGACGGTAGTGGACGGTTCATGTATGAGGAAAGCCAGCTTTTTAATGTGCGGACTGAGGGCTCTTCCCAGCTGAGTCAGATCGTCTAACGACAATATGTTATACCGTTCAACAGCGAGTCCGTTATCATAAGATCCTGCTTCCAGGGCGCTTACGATGCGGGCGCTTTCACGGGATATGATCTCTTTTTTAAGAAGAGAGAGCTGATAGGATTTGGCGCTGTTCTTTTCAGACTGGGCGTCGTACTTCGCCAGGATATCCTCGGTCCCGGCGCTCAGCTTTCTTCCGAGGGTGTGAAGCGTTTCCATCTCTTCCTGGTATCTTATGAAAGCCCTTCTTCCTGCCTCAAAATATATCCTGTACATGCCTTTGTTGGACTCGAGCTTGAAAGCCTTGATAAGTCCCACCTGTGCAGTGGACCTGAGATGAGTGCCGCAGCAGGCGACGCAGGCCCAGTCGTAGTCGGTGGAACCGAAGCCTACCAGAGTGATATCCTCCTCGATGGTAAGGGGTTTACGCATGGGTTCCGTCTTCGCTTCATCAAAGGAATCGAAATGGCGTACTATCATGGGCATATCCTGATATATGATCTCATTGGAGAGGAGTTCAGCCTTTTTCACCATATCCCAGGTGATGGTATCCACCTTAGCGCGGTCTTCCAGAGATATGTCTATGGTCATATACTCATCACCCATATGGAAGCCGCGGTTGGTGCCGCCGAATTCACGGTCGAACACTCCGGTGAAGATATGTTCACCGGTATGGCGCTGCATGTTATCGAATCGTCTTTCCCAATTTATCTCCATATAACATTCCGAATCTGAGGGGATCTCATCACATGTATCGAGAACGTGGAGGAGCTCACCGTCTTTTTCGATAACCTTGATAACATCATATGAGGTCATATTTTCGCCTTTAAGGGTGATTTCCCCTGTATCCCAGGGCTGACCTCCTCCTTCGGGAAAGAACACCGTGCAGTCCGTAATGACCGCCACATGGCCTTCAAAGGGGAAAGATTCCAGTATAAGGGCATTCGTATTTCTTAGATATGAATTTTCTTTAAATAGTTTTTTTGTCTTCATCACACAATCTCCTTGTTTGAAAAGTATAACATAATTAAAGTATAAAATAAATAGAGAACATTGTTAAAAAAATCTGTGGATAACTTTCTATTGACAAAAGTTGTTAACAGGCTCTTCCCTTGATTTTCAAGGATTCAAAGCGGTTTTAGTTTTCCACAGCCTCTTGTTGAAAAAATTGTATACGATTTGAGCATATGCTGTTGATAACTCTCGGAACCGTTGATTTAAGCCACTTCCGGAATTGTTGAAAACTATTCGGCAAAAAAGAACAAAGGTTGACATAATTTATAAAAATGATAAAATCCTTGTGTTATTAATATTCATTTGTATAAAAACTATTTAAAAGATCTGCATAAATAATATAAAAAAATGGAAAGGAAACAGATATGTATTACGACTTTTTTGGTAATGATCCATTCTGGGGTGCCCAGGACTATTACGCAGGTATCCAGAGAGCCTTTTTCTGGATAATCGGTCTGGTGGTAGCTGCTATAGCTATAGGTATAATCATTAACTTCAGCTTTCTCAGGAAATCAAATGAAGGAAAGTTCAAGGGCTTCTGGGGTAAAGTATACGATATCTTCTCGATGAACAGGTTTTATACCGAGGATATCGTCAAGCTTCTCGGAGTGATCACCTTCCTCATAATTACCTTCATCGGACTCTATATGATTTTCACGGGAGAAATAGCCGGAGGATTGCTTCTTATAATCTTCGGAAACATAGCTGCGCGCCTGGGGTATGAGCTGATAATAATGTTCGCCATAGTCGCAAGAAGAACGGTGTCCATGGACAGAAGGCTGAGGGGTATCGAAAAGTTCTATTCAGACGATATGGACGACTGGGAAAACGGAAATGAAAGCGCTGAGGATGAACCCTCACCTGAAGACGAATACGAAGCTGCTTCAGCCGGAAGAGAAGGGATGTCCTTTGAGGATAAACTGAAAGAAGCTTTCGGCGACCTGGAGGAGACCGGGAAATACGGTTACGATGAGGAGTGCAAAGAATGCGACAACTGGGATGAAGTAAGTCAGGACTGTTACTGTGAAGATGACTGCCTTACCTGCGACAAGCCCGATCAGGATAAAAAGGAAACCGAAGCAGAAATGCCTGAAGAAGTGAAAGAACCTGAAGAAACGGTTCAGGAAGAAGTGCCTGAAGAGGCTGAAGATAAGGCTGAATAAAAACGGAATGAAAAAGCACCTTTGATGATCAAAGGTGCTTTTTAGTACCATAGAAGTGTAGTTGACAGATATGTATATCTGTAGCTGCACTTGTTTTTGTATAATGAGGGAAACAGTTGGTCTGGCGTGCGCTTTTATGGTTCTTGCATCCGTCATTAAAA
>Ga0256405_10003455_pt1 | contig 32436 bp, 22 predicted proteins | sample RumenRJG_02DNA_FD_189096 | JGI IMG/M metagenome (GOLD analysis project Ga0256405, IMG submission 189096) | Bovine rumen microbial communities from Lethbridge, Alberta, Canada - RJG_02 | ecosystem: Host-associated > Mammals > Digestive system > Stomach > Rumen | place: Canada: Alberta...
TGACATGACAGTAACCTTAATCCACCCAGTAGCAATGGCAGAAGGCGAGCGCTTCGCTATTCGTGAAGGTGGTCGTACCGTAGGTGCTGGTGTTGTTGGTACTATCATTGAATAATATCAAGCACTAACGCTTAAAAAAAGCCAGGCATTGCCTGGCTTTTTTGCATCCGAAGTTGAGGAAATCAGCCCTCTAACTCTTGTCTCTTGTCTATAAGTCCCTTACTTAAACAATTCCTCTTGTAATTGATAGTTACAATTCTGTGAATTCTCATTCAAGGTTAATACCTTCACAAAAGCGTTCTCGATTACCTCTTCACTTCTTGGATTATGGATATTGTCAAAAGGAGAGAAAGTATCAGCTTGTTTACCTTTTCCGCATAAGATTTCAAGTCCTATATATTTAGTGGTTTCTTTAATAGGCTTTACTGACAATTGATACTTTACAGTACAAGGAATAATATCTTGAAGCTTAACCGACTCAAGATCTTTATGCTTTGCATCTATAAGTAATACAGATTTAATTTGCGTTTGTTTGTTGGTTACTACAATTGCAAAATCTGGTGTGTAAAAATGCTCATAGCTCTCGCTTCCCCATATAGGAGAAGTAATATTGTTTACTATCAAAGAGGTGCTTCTGTATAGTCCTGTGTTTCCTTCTCTTTGGGAGTATATAACTGGTTGATAGATTACTTTAGCAGCATAGGATTCTGAGTCTAGATTAAAGATCTCGTTAAACTCAGGTTCAAAGGTACTATATAAACTAGTATAGTCATCCTCACTCTTTTGGTTACCAGTAAAAGTAAAACCATTACTTTCGAAGGCTTTGACTATCTTTAGTAAGCAATAGTATTCGTACAATCTACTCTTATAAATTGCATTGATAATAAAGTCATTGCTTTCAATAGTTGTGATATCTAGTGAGTACCACTGTTTCATTTGAGTGTAGATTAGTCTGTAAGCAGGTACTGACAAGAACACAGGGGTTGGTCTTGGGATCTTTTTAACACCAATTTCTTCTACTGGTAGCAGGGTGCGATATTGAGAGTAAAGCCTTACTAGGCGAGTACGCAAATCACTGAGCTTTTTCTTTTCCTCATCAGTTATAGCATTGAAATTAAGTATTCCTTCATAGGATTTAATGAAGGAAGCAAATTGATTAGAGTAATTGTGGTAATTTGCTTGAATTGCAAGGCTAATAGCTTTGATATCATTGATGATCTTATGTAAAAAGCTAACTAACGCTCTGTTTTCATAGATAGACAGATCTCTTACATTGGTAATCATTAAAGTATGCTTAGGAATGTAATTTCTGCCTCTAAACTTAATGCCTGTCTCATCATCAAAAGGAGTTAACTCATCTGGATGATTTGCTATGTAGTGTAGCGTTTCAGGACTAAAAGACTTTATTCTATAGAAGTTATCAACGATGCCTTCCTGTTTTAGTTTAAAGTATGCATTGGTTTTGAAAAAGCCTAATTCCTGTTCATAAACAGTCGCAATCTTACCTAGAGTTTTTAGCAGGGAGTTAAATTCAAGATGCTCTGTTTTCTGCTTATGTAATACTTTAGTTTTATTCTCATCAATTTCTTGGCTAAAGAAGTATTTTGAAGCGTAGGATTGAACATACTCAATCATATCTTCCATTTCTTTAGTAATGCTGTCATATTCAAAACCAAAATTAGGTAGAGTTCTTACTTGACCTGCAAATGCCAATTTTAAGGAAAATTCTACATATAGTAAGCAATGATCAAAATACTGACCATCGATAACTATATTCAAACACTTAGTATCGTCATGAGGAATATAAGCTATGGTTTGTATTGGCTCTTGATTTATCGTAAGAGCAAATTCGTCCTTGCTTAATTGATATGATCTTTTACCTTTAAAAAGATCTTGCTCGGTATCAGAGACAAAACTATCTTCAGAGCAGATCTTTAAAATATAGTGCTCATAGGAAGAAGGACTGATAGCTACATTTAAATCAAAATCGTTATTATCACTTAAAGTCCAAGTGCAACATACTTGTTCTAAAAGTGCATTATTCTGATTTTGAATAAGCTGTATAGATTTAATCACTTTGAACCTTAAAACTTAAAGAATCTATAGTCCGCCATTTCACTTCCAGAGTTGATAATGCGCTTAATAATATTGGCACATTTGTTCATATTATTAAGATCAAATAGCTCATATAACTCTTCTAAAGCATCTAAATAGCTTTCACCTAAAACATCAATTTGTGGTAGTACTCTTTGGGCAATAGCGTAATCTAAGGCTGTTACAGAAGCTTCATTACCAGTTAGTTTTGTTTCAAGTTTTGGATCAGATAAATATCTTGAAGTTGCAACTACATATTTATCAACCGCATTCTTACATCTATAAGATAACTGTAAATTGAGCTTCATTAAGATATCTTCAACTTTTGCATAGATATCCTTGCACTTTTGAGTCATGCTACCACGTGGAGTAAAGGCTTCTTTTAGCGCATTCCAATTGATAGGTTCAAAAGTGAAGTCCTCAATATCTTTATTTTGAACACCATTGTTAGGTAGTGTAATCACAAAAGCTCTATCTAAAAGACGAGGAGATAATCTATCGGTAGTGTGATCATTATTGATAGTTGCTAAGAATCTTAAGGTATCAGGGATATGATATCTTTGGGTACCACTTAAGGAAATTGTACTATTTGCATCTCTTCTGTCACAAATATTCATGAAGTCTGCAAAGTAATATTCCATAGGGGATAGGTTAGCCTCATCAAATAATACAAGATAAGGAAGTTTATCCATGCCATTTTGGTACTCTGCTTCTAAGAGCTTGAAGCACTCATAGCGTTTAGGATCAGGACTTTCAAAGGTTCCAGTTAAAGGATTGTGGTAACCAATAAAGTCACGTTTAGAGTTCCAACCTCTTTCAACAGACACTTGTAAGTAGCGATTAAAGAATTCTTTATCACCCTTCCAATTGTCGCGAATGCAGGTTTTATCAATGTCACAAAGACCTAGAGCTTTACCTAGAATATTACAAATACTAGTTTTTCCAGAGCCAGGAGCACCTGATAAAACAGTTAAAAATCCTTGGGTGATACAAGCAAGTAAGTTGATGTATTCAATATTTGAGTTCTCGTAACGACGGATTTCACTAAGCTTTGAGCAAAGGTAATGAATTAAATCATTATCTTTTTTATTGATAGGATTTATGCTCTTGATAATTTCTAAACGTCTGTTGTCATTATCAAATTCTATCTTAGCGTTAGCACCGTTAGCAGCTCTCATGATCTTTGAAGTGATCTCATTGTCAAAAGCTAGACTTGCCACTATTGAAGTAGTGTTCTTTAAGCGCTCTTCATATTTGCCAATGCCATTATCAAAGGATTCATAGTCTTCCTTTGCTTTGGTGATCTTAGCTTCTAATTCCTTTTGTTCATTTTCAAGTCTTGTAAGTTCTGCTTGAGCTAAACTAATGTTGTTAAAGGCTACAAGTAACTCTTTTTTCTCATTTAGAAGATTGTCTACTTCATGAGTTTCATTATCTAAATCCTTAATGCCTTCTTTTAATTCTTTTAGTTTTGCTTCTAGCTTTTTAACTTCGTTTTTCTTTTGGGAGGAAATCTCTTCTAAATGAAGGTTCTTTGCAAAATCCTCTTTTAGTTTTTTATCTTGCTCAATTACGCCACATACTTGGCTTATGAATTTCTCATCTGAACTTGCGCAGTATTTAAAGATCTCATAGTAGCGCTCTAAGTTCTTGTGGCTATACTCAATCTTAGATACTAATTGCTTAATTCTTGTGAATCTGCCTTGAGTAAAATCATCAAAACCTTCGCAGTAAAGAGAAGAACTCATATCTAAGGCTTCTAGGATTTCATTAGAGCCTTTTTCTGTTTCTTCAACATCACTTAAGTTAAGATGCTTTTCTTCAACGTAAATATCTAATAATTTCTCATCAGGAATTACATCTTCAATTTGATATTTAATGTAGTGCTCACCAGCTAGGATAATATCTAAATCAGTAAACTGAGGATGTAGGATAAGTTTACTTGGATTGAAAGTACTTTGTTCAAGTGAAAGAGGGGTGAGCTTTTGAATAACATCTAACTTAGCTGAGAATGATTCACTATTAGTTGAAGAGCAAGCTGTTAATGAGAAATCACCAAAGCTATTCTTTTTAACTTTAAAAGGACCATAATAGTTTTTGCCTAATCTTAAAACTACTGTGTCTTGGTTGAAATAAGTAGGCAAATTTTTTGGATCGTCATCGTTGAAGATCACAAGATTTGATTTATAAAAATCAAATTCCTCATCTGTATCTTTTGGGGTAACCACACAATATAAGCGGTGTGCAAGGTTAGGATCTTTTGCGGCAGCACAGATACGTTTTTCTTTTACAGCATCTGAAACTACAATCATGTTACCAACTTCACGATGGCTATCAGGCACAATTTCACTGCTGTAGTAAGCTAAATTTACTAAAGAGTGATTACCTAAATTCTGTAAGAATTTTTGAGCAGAAGATCCTATATCGTTGTATTCAAGTTTGATAAAACCGTCAGCAGAGTAGAGCTCTTTTCTTTCATTAGCAACCACGTAGTACTCGTTGCCATTCCAACTTAGTAAAGGGTAGAAGTTGTAGAACTTACTTCTGTTGATTTCAACGATATTTAAAATACCAGTTACATATTTGATTTCATTGTCATTTAAAGAGGTATCTTCTTCTACAACTGTTTTATCTAACTTGCCGTCAATTAAAGTTACGCGTTTAGATTCTGACAACTGTTTAATTAGAGCATTTAATTCTTTTTGTTCAGCTTTAACATCAACTTTAACTTTTGGAGTTTCTACTTTTGTTACCTTTACAGAAATCTCACCGGATGGAGTATGGAGTGTTTTTTCTTCTAAATTATTTTGATGGTTTTGGTTCTTTTTAACAGGATTAAAAATGTTAAAAATACTGATTGGTGTTTCAGGAAGATTTAGTACTTGAACCAAGGTATCAAGATCATCTTTCTCTTCTTCAGTTAAAGTCTTAGGGTGTAATAAGCTATCACAAAATTCTTCAGTAATTTCACCAAGTTCTGTGGTGTCAGGAGCATTTAACTCTTTGACATAAAGACTTATTCTATTACAGCTAAGATTTGCAAAGAAATCATCATGGGATGGAAGAATAACCGCCATTGCAATGGCTAACAAATGCATTTTAGGATCGTCTGGGTATTCTTGTTTTGCAAGATTGTAAAATCTTTCAATCACATTGCCTACGATACCATCTTGAATAATTTTGCTTTTTAATTTGTCAGTATGAAAGATTGCCGAGGTGGCATTCATAACGAAAGGACAGACACAAGTCCATAAATCAGTAGGATTTGCATAAATGCAATTTATCATAGATAACCTACTGGTTATTTTTCGTCCATTTTTATAAACAATTTTTTTAAATAATAAGTTATCTATATTCAGTGGCTCTGTAAGCTTAAAGATAACTTCTAGTAATCCAATTTTTAACAGAATTTCAGATTTTTCTGCTCTATTTTCTTTTGGACAGTCATGTTGAGTCATACTTTTTGCTATTGTTTGAGCCAGTGAGGTCATAAGTTTCTTCCTGTAAGTTAATGAATGGGCTGAATATATTTTTATATGTATGATAAATTATGGACAATAAAAATGTTTGTAAACAAGCATTTTTATCGAAAATTTAACTTATTTTCTTTTCTCTATTTTAAACATCTTTTGATAATTTTTTGGACTAGTTTTGTATTTTTCTTTAAAGGATCTGATGAAATATGATCCGTTATTAAATCCGCAATTATTACTAATTTCAAATATCTTTAATTTTCCCTCTTTAAGCTGTCTTGCGGCAATTTTTAAACGATAGTCAATCAAGTATTGAGTGAAACTTACTCCCATAGTTTTCTTAAAGGTTTTCATGAAATGGCTTTTGGAGACATTCAAACTTTGAGCCATATATTCAATTGACAAGTCTTGCGGGTACATTTGTTGCACTTTAAAAACAGCATCTTTGATAAAACCTAAGGATTTATCAATATTAGAAGGTGTATGCGTAGTTTTAGCGTATTTGTTGATAAGTTGAAGTAATTTGAAAATAGTTGAAATTACTAAAAGTTCATCTTTTGAGTAAACATCGTGCCTTTTGTCGATTAGCTCTTGTAGCAGAGGCGTTGCTTCTTTATTTAATGGAGAATATTGCTTTTGGTAGTAAGTAATTTGCTTAAAACCTGACTCAAAAGGCTCAATGTACTTTTCATAAAGGTAACTACAAGTGCTTTTATCCACAATAGCATCAGCCCTAAATAAAAAGTTAAAAAAGTCTGCTTTATTATCAAGGTGTTGTTCAATGCTATGAGGTACTTGAGGCGGAATTACAATCAGATCTCCTTTAAAAGCAGTAATTTTTAAGTTATCTACCACAAAACAGGAGCTACCATCCTGCACATAGATTATTTCAAACTCGTCATGCCAATGTAGGGGATAAGCTTTGAAAAAGTCTGGTATTTTGGTGTGATAAATCGCGTAAGGTAAATCTAAAGTACCGTGATTTATAGATTCGTGGTAGTTAATGTGAGCCATGATCGTAATAACTCCTAAGTATACAATGCTATTTTACCTAATATGATAGTATTGTGTTATTTTTAATGCTTTATTGTGCAATTTAATGATATTTTTTTCTGATTAAAATGGCTCTATACAAAGTTCAGATATGAGGACATACGAAATGAACTGTGAAGGTATTTTTCATAAATGCGGTTTTAATGACTGCTATGCTTTAAATGAGGATGAGCTAGTCATCAATTTACATGCTAATAAGAGCGTAGATAAGGTTTTAATTTATTACGAAGATCCTTACCTTAACGACTGTGTTGTAGGTGCTCCATGGGATGGTATCGAAAAATCAATGAAACTTGATTTAGAGCTTCGTTATGAGAATATTTGGACTATTACTTTAAAGCCAAAATTCAAGCGCTTGATGTACTACTTTGTAGTCTTTTCAAAAGATGAGAGTAGGTATGTTTACGAAAATGGTGTTACTAAGAATAATCAATACTACAAACACTATTTTAAATTTGGTTGGATGAATGATTCTGACATTTTCAAAGTTCCTAAGTGGGTTGAGAACACTATTTGGTATCAAATCTTCCCAGAGCGTTTTGCAACATCTGGTAGTCCAAAATCCCATCCACTACTAGCTTGGGATGACACTAAGTCAATTGATAGACATTGCTTCTATGGTGGTGATATTAAAGGCGCTACTACTAAGCTTGAGTATTTAAAAGATCTTGGTGTGACAGGTGTCTATTTCAATCCTATCTTTGAGTCTACTGAAAATCATAAATACAACACCACAGACTACACTAAAATTGATAAAGATTTTGGTGATGACAAGGATATGCAAGAGTTTATTTCAAAAGCTCATAGCCTTGGTATTAAGGTCATGATTGATGCTGTGTTTAACCATTCTGGTACTAACTTTTTTGCTTGGCAGGATGTCTTAAAACACGGTAAAGACTCAGCCTACTTTGATTGGTTCTATATCAATGATCCTAGCAATTTGACTCAAAAAAAGAGTACTAAAGATGGCAGATATTTTACTTTTGCCTTCGTAGAAGAAATGCCTAAATTGAATACTAACAATCCAAAGGTTGTTCAGTACTTTTTAGATGTTACTAAAGATTGGCTTACAAGATGGGATCTAGATGGTATTCGTTTTGATGTGGGTAATGAGATATCTCATTCTTTTATCAAAACTTTACGTCGCCACATAAAAGCTATAAAGCCAGATATTTACTTACTTGGTGAGATTTGGATGGACTCCTCAATGTACATGATGGGAGATGAATATGATTCAGTGATGAATTATCCTTTCTTGCAAAGTGTGGGTAATTTCTTCTTAGATGAAAGTACTTGTGCTAAAGATTTTGAGTACTGGATAAATTACTGCTATTCCCTTTATAACAAGCAAGCTAACAAGGTGATTTTCAACTTATTAGATAGCCATGATATTGATAGATTACTGACAAGATCTAAAAGCTATGATAAGTTTTTACAACAATTAGCAGTGCTCTTTACTATGCCAGGATCTCCTTGTATCTATTATGGTACAGAGTTAGGTCTTGAAGGAGAAAATGATCCTTACAATCGATTACCAATGCCATGGGATAAAGTAAATTCTCCTGATGCTTTAAAGACTTATCAAGCTGTAAAAGCCTTGATTGCTTTAAGAAAGGCAGAGCCTTCTTTACTAGGTACAGCTATTGAATGGCATGTAAATTCACAAGATAGAACTATTTGGTATACAAGAACAGGTGATGGCGATAAAGCTCCTATAAACGTAGTAATTAACGCTAATACAACTGATATCAAGATAGATCCTAAAGTAAATCAAATTTTATATAGCTACAAATATCAAGCATCTACTTTAGAAGCTGGTGGCTTTATAATTTATCGTTAAGCAAAAAATGGAGGAGTAATCTCCTCCATTTGTCCTGCCTAAAAAACTTTTCTTTAATTAATTAAGTTTTTAACTTGAAAAAGTTAAGTAAATTCAAATAATTAACATTTAATGTTAAGTAATTTACCTAAACTTAACATTTGTCCTAAAACAATTTAACACACCTTTTATATCTTAAAAACGTCGCTAGAAACGGAGATATAAAATGAAATTTAAAAAGACTTTCTTAACAGCAGTTTGCGCTTGTGCAATGGGTTTTTCTTCAATGGCTAATGCTGGCTCAGTAATTACCGATGGCTCTACCTCAATGGAAAAAGTTATGGGTATGCTAATTGAGTCTTTTGAAGGCAATGGCATTGATGTTACATACAATCCAACTGGTTCTGGTTCAGGTATTACAGCTGTATTAGAAGGCAGAGCTGATATCGGTTTATCATCTCGTGCTTTAAAAGCTCAAGAGCAAGAAAAATTAGTAGGTACTGATTTAGCATACGATGCAATTGTAGTTGTTGTAAACAAGAACAATTCATTAGCAAATATTACAACTGAGCAAGTTAAAGACTTATACACTGGCAAGATCACTAATTGGAAAGATTTAGGTGGTGCTGATGCTCCTGTTGTTCTAATTGGTCGTGAAGCAGGTTCAGGTACTCGTGACGGTTTTGAATCTGTAACTGACACTAAAAATGCTTGCAAGTATCGTCAAGAGTTAACCTCAACTGGTGATGTTATTACTACTGTAGGTCAAAATGAGAACGCTGTAGGTTATGCTTCTTTATCAGCTGTAAATGACACTGTTAAGGTATTAACTTTCAACGGTGTTGAAGCTTCAGAGGCAACAGTACTTGATAAGTCTTACAAGTTACAACGTCCATTCGTATTTGTAACTCCTAAGGATAAGGCTCTATCAAAGGATGCTCAAACATTCTTAGACTACTCTTTATCAGATGAGGCAAAGCCTTTCATTGTTAAAGCTGGTGTAGTTCCTGCTAAGAACTAAGAGATTTAAATTCTAGGAAAAAGTAGGAGCTTGCTCCTACTTGTTTTATCGATTATGCAATTAAAATCCCATCAAGAATGTACAGATAAAATAGCTACTGTAGTTTTTACAGTACTAGGTTATTTGAATATTGTCTTTGTTGCAGTTATTTGCTTGTATCTTGTGATATCAGGTATTCCTGCAATTGGACAAATTGGTTTTGTAGATTTCATCTTTGGTACTCAGTGGGCATCTACTGCAAGTGAACCAAAATTTGGAATCATGCCTTTTATTTTAACTTCCGTATACGGTACTTTTGGAGCCATTTTATTAGGTCTTCCAATCGGCTTTTTTACCTCAGTATATTTAGCAAAATTTGCACCTTTAAAAATCAAACAATTTGTCGAATCTACAGTAGATCTATTAGCAGGTATCCCTTCTGTAGTATTTGGTTTTATCGGTATGTTAGTGCTAGTACCTGGTATTCAATATTTCTTTAATGTTCCAGACGGATCCTCTTTATTAGCTGCAATTTTAGTATTGTCCATCATGATTTTACCTTCCATTATCAAGGTATCTATAGGTGCAATTGAAGCAGTTCCTGAAGAATATGAATTAGGCTCTTTAGCTTTAGGTGCTAACAAAGTTGAAACAGTTTACAAAGTAATGGTTCCAGCAGCTCGTCGTGGTATCGGTGTTGCTGTTGTATTAGGCGTAGGTAGAGCTATAGGTGAAGCTATGGCTGTGATGATGGTTGCCGGTAACGTAGCTAATATGCCTAATCTCTTTGAATCAGTTCGTTTCTTAACTACAGCAGTTGCCTCAGAAATGTCCTATTCAGCAGGTTTGCAAAGACAAGCTCTGTTCTCTATTGCTCTAGTGCTATTTGTCTTCATCATGATCATCAATGCACTTTTGAATTTGGTGCTAAAAGAAAGAAAAGGCAAGAAGTAAATGAATAACGAATTAAAAAGACGAATCTACACTAGGATAATGTTGTTTTTAGCTTACCTTGCCACAGTGATGACTGTGTTTGTGGTAGGTTTTATTATCGTTTATGTGTTTGTTCGCGCAATCCCACATTTTTCTTGGCAATTATTAACCTCCAAACCAAGTTACATCAACGAAACGATTGGTGTATTGCCAGATATTTTAAATACCATTTATATCGTCATTGCAACTTTGTGCTTTGTCCTACCTTTAGGTGTAGGTGCAGCCATTTATTTGTCTGAGTATGCTAAGAATCTCAAGGTTAAAAGAGTCATTGAGTATGCAATTGAAAGTTTAGCTGGTATTCCATCAATTATTTATGGTTTGGTGGGTATGTTAATTTTCTGTCAGTACTTTGGTTTAAAAACCTCACTACTAGCTGGTGCCTTGACCTTAACCATTATGAATTTGCCAACCATTATCAGAACCACTCAGGAAAGTTTAGATTCTGTACCACCTTCATATAGAGAAGGCTCTTTTGGTTTAGGTGCTAATAAATGGTATGCCATTAGAACCGTAGTATTGCCATGCTGTATCGACGGTATTGTGACTGGTTGTATTTTAGCCATCGGTAGAATGTTAGGTGAATCTGCAGCCTTGTTATTTACCGCAGGCTTTGCCCATAAATTAAATGGCTTTATTGATGCCTTATCTTCCTCAGGTTCAACTTTAACTGTAGCTTTGTACGTATATGCAAAAGAGCAAGGTCAGTTTGATGTTGCCTTCGTGATTGCTGCCATTATGTTGTTTATGAGTTTGCTCATTAACTATATTGCAAGCAAGTTGTCAAAGAAAATTCAAAACAAAAGATACGCTTAAAGGTAGTTTAAATGAATAAGACCTTAATTGATGTAAAAAACTTTAACTTATACTATGGTGACAACCATGCTTTGCATAACATCAACATGCAAATTTGCGAGCATGAAATTACCGCTTTAATTGGTCCATCAGGTTGTGGTAAATCCACCTTCTTGCGTTGTTTAAATCGTATGAATGATTTAATTGAAGGCGTTAAACTTGAAGGCTCTATCATTTATAAAGATCAAGAGTTAGTAAACTCCAAAATTAACGTGAGCGCGCTTAGAAAGTCTGTTGGCATGGTATTCCAAAAGCCTAATCCTTTTGCGATGTCAATTTATGACAATATTGCTTATGGTCCAAGAATTCATGGCATTAAGAATCGTTCTGCTTTAGATGAGATTGTAGAAAAGTCTTTAAAACGTGCTGCTATTTTTGATGAAGTAAAAGACAGATTGAAGACTTCTGCTTTAGGTTTATCTGGTGGTCAGCAGCAAAGATTGTGTATTGCTAGAGCTTTAGCTGTTGAGCCTGAAGTTCTATTGATGGATGAGCCAACCTCAGCATTAGATCCTATTTCTACAGGCAAGATAGAAGAGCTTACCTGTGAGCTTAAGAAAAAATACACCATCGTTATTGTTACTCACAATATGCAACAAGCTTTGCGTATTTCTGATAAGACTGCGTTCTTCTTATTAGGTGATTTAATCGAGATGGATACTACTGACAATATCTTTACAAAGCCTAAGGATAAGCGTTGTGAGGATTATGTAACTGGTAGATTTGGTTAATAAACATAAGGAGAGACAAATGCGTTATCAATTAGATGAGCTCTTAGCTCAAATCTCAAATTCTTTGATTTTAATGTCCTCAGCTTGTGAGGAGAGCTTAACCAATGCTTTTGATGCTTTTAAAGCTCACGACAAAGAAAAAGCACTTTCTATTTACAATAAAGACTACGATATTCATGCTAAAGCACGTGAAATTGAAGCTTTATGCGTTAAAGCAATGATGCGCCAACAACCAGTTGCTAAAGACATGTTAATCATTTCTGCAACTTTAAAATTAGCCTCCGATGTTGAGCGTATCGGTACACAAGCTATTGCGATTGCAGAAATCATTACTAATTTTGATTTTTCACATCAAGGTGATGATATTCTTCTTGTGGAGAAAATGAGTAATGAAGCTATTACCATGGTAAAAAACTGTATTGTGTCTTTTATTAAGAAAGACTCAGAGCTTGCAAGCTCTGTAATCAAACGTGATACCGTTGTAGATAAATACTTTTTCATGGTAAAAAACGCCTTAGTACAAGCTATTAAAAAGTCTAATGATGATGCAGAATTCTCACTAGATTTATTGATGATTGCCAAATACTTAGAGCGTATTGGTGATCATGCTTGTAATGTGGCAAAATGCACACAGTACGTGTTAACTGGTAAGTTAAAAGATCAGGAGTAATACATGATTTATTGTGTTGAAGATGATGCTGATATTCGTGAGCTTGAACTTTACACTTTAAGCTCTATGGGCTTTGAAGCACAAGGTTTTGTGGATGGTAAAAGCTTTTTTGAAAAGTTAAATGCTGAAAAACCAGATCTTGTAGTACTTGATGTGATGTTACCAGATGTCAGTGGTGTGGATGTTTTAAAACGCTTAAAGTCCAATCCTAAAACTGCTGATCTTCCTGTGATTATGGCTACAGCTCGTGGTGCTGAATTTGAAAAGATCAAAGCTTTAGATCTTGGTGCTGATGATTATTTGACTAAACCATTTTCTATGATGGAAATGGTAGCTAGAATCAAAGCTATTTTACGTCGTACTCAAAACAATAAAGAGACTAAAGGTGAAGTTAAGTTTGGTCCAATTGTAATCAACGAAGTAAAGCACACTGCTTTAGTTGAAGACAACAAGCTTGATTTATCCTTAAAAGAGTTTGAGTTGTTACTATTGTTAATCAAACACCCAGGTCGTGTTTATAGCAGAGATGAGCTATTAAACTTAATTTGGGGAATTGATTATGATGGTGAAAATCGTACTGTAGATGTTCACATTAGAGCCTTACGCTCAAAATTAGGATCATTTGATTCTATTATTCAAACTGTACGTGGTATTGGTTATAAGGCTGACGCATGATTTCAAAAATCTTTAGATCAGTATTTTTATCTACCGTCATAGTTTTACTAATCAGCATTGCTTCATCGTTAGTTATATCGTCTTATTTAATGGCGAAAACTGATAGTGAGGCAATGACTGAATTTGCAAATAAGCTTGCAGCTAAAATTAACGACAATCAAGAAATAGATTTGTCCTTGCTTGGCATTGATACCTACCGTATCAACCTAATCTCTTCTTCAGGCCATGTTTTCTATGATTCTAAAATCGATGTGAATAAGGAGAATTTAGAAAACCACTCTGACAGAGAGGAATTTCGCCAAGCCTTAAAATATGGTCGTTCTAAGATCTACCGTATGTCAGAAACCTTAGATAAAAGAACCGTTTATTATGCTGTAAGATTAGACAATGGCAATGTCCTACGTTGCTCTTATACAGCAGATAACATCTTTTCTCAGACCATTTCTTTATTTCTGCATTTGCTAATTATTGTGGTTTTATCTATTGGTATCTCAATTATTTTAGCTAAAAGATTGTCAGCAAAAATCGTTGAGCCTATCAATTGCATTGATTTGACTAAACCTCAGATGGATGATGTGTATCCAGAGCTTCGTCCTTTCTTAGATAGAATTACAGAGCATCAGCACCGCATTAAAAAACTATTACGTAAAGTTACTGCAGCGCACTTGCAGATGAAAGTAATGACTTCAAATATGTCTGAAGGCATCATCTTTTTAAATAAAAAAGGCGAAATAATTACTTTAAATCAAGGTGCTTTAAGTTTATTTAAGCTAGAGGATGAAAAGGAGCTTATCGGAAAGCCTTTATTCCAAATAGATAGATCAGCTTTATTGTGTGATATTTATGAGAAGAAAGAGGCTTTAGACAACTTTAATAAAGAAGTTGAAATCAATGGTAAGTTCTTTAATTTGATCTTCAGTAAGATCACCAATAAAGAAAAAATCATTGGTTATGTTTTGTTGTTTATTGATATTACCAAAGATAAACAATTACAAAAACAACGCCAAGAATTTGCCTCAAATGTATCTCATGAGTTAAAAACTCCATTGCAGTCAATTATTGGTAGAGCAGAGTTGATTGAAAATGGTATTGTGCGCCCAGATGATCTTAAGAGTTTTGGTTTAAAAATCAGAACCGAAGGTCAAGCTTTATTGAATATGATTAACGATATCATGTTCTTATCTAAAGTGGAGTCTGGTGTTAAAGCTCAAAAAGAGCAAATCAATATCAAGACTTTAGTTGATAGTGTGGCTGATTCTTTAAAAGATAAAGCGCAAAAGAAACAAGTGTCTATCCAAGTCAATTGCAAAGAAGCAAGCTTCTTGTTTGTAAGACGCTATATGTCAGAGATTTTATACAATCTTATTGATAATGGTATTAAATACAATAAAGAAGGTGGCAAGGTAGAGTGCAACATTTCTACTAATAATCAAAACCTTTATATCTCTATCAAAGATAACGGCATAGGTATTCCAAGTGAAGATCTTGGTAGGATCTTTGAGCGTTTCTTCTGTGTAGATAGAAGCCATTCTAATAAAGATAGTACAGGTTTAGGTTTAACCATCGTTAAACACATTATCGAAGAATGTAATGGTCACATTAACGTCGATTCAAAACTTAATGTGGGTACTACCTTCTCAATAACGCTTCCTATCGAGCAATAAAACATAACCTCTGCAAGAAAAAGCAGAGGTTGTCACTTCAAATTTACAATTTACCTACCGAGAATATGTAAATAATCTGAAAATTTACTCATTTGTAGTGTATTATACCCACATCAAATTTTCGCTAAAATAAGCACATTTTTAGCACAAATATTCGAGGTAACAATGCAACAACATTTAGCTGACAAAAATATTGCTTTAGATCTAGTTAGAGTAACTGAAGCTGCAGCTTTAGCTTCTGCTAAATTTACAGGACTTGGTGATAAAAACCTTGTAGATAGAGCTGCTGTAGATGCAATGAGAATTGCTTTCCAAAGTCTTCACATCAAAGGAACCATTGTTATCGGTGAAGGCGAAAAGGACGAAGCTCCTATGCTATATACTGGCGAAAAGGTGGGCTTTGGTGATGGCTTAGACTTTGATATTGCAGTTGATCCTATCGATGGTACTAGCTGTGTTGCAGGTGGTAGACCAAATGGTATTGCAGCTGTAGGTATTTCTCTTGCTGGCACCATGTTTGATCCTGGTCATAGCTACTACTGTGAAAAATTAGTAGTAGGTCCTGAGGCTGCAAACGTAATTGATTTAGATGCTCCTGTAAAAGATAACCTTATCAACGTTGCTAAAGCATTAGGCAAAAAAGTTGGCGATTTAAAGGTATTCGTATTAGACAAACCTCGTCACGATAAACTAATTAACGATATCCACAACGCAGGTGCTCGTGTAATGGTACATTCTGACGGTGATATCGCAGGCGCTTTAATGGCAGTGGATCCTACTAATGATATTGATATGTTAATTGGTATCGGTGGTACCCCTGAGGCTGTAGTAACAGCTTGTGCTATTAAAGGTACTGGTGGTCAAATGTTAACCCGTTTAGCTCCAAAAACAGAGCAAGAGCGCGAAGCTATCATTAAAGATGGCGTTGATTTAAAGGCAATTCGTTCAATTGATGAATTAGTAACTACCGATCAGTGCTTCTTTGCTGCAACTGGTGTAACTCCAGGTGAGTTACTAGATGGTGTTAAGTATAAAGGCGGTTATGCTATTACCTCTTCTATCTCTTCAAGAGGCAGAACTGGTACTCGTCGTTACATTCAAGCTTGGCATGACAGAACTAAGTTATCAAAGATGAGTACTATTGAGTACTAATCATTTAACAAAGTTAAAACAATATAAAAAGGGCGCTTAAAGCGCCCTTTTGTGTTGGAGTCATTGTAATTATGCTGCTACATTGTGATTATCTTTAGCAGTATCTAAAACCTCTTCAGTCTCATCCTCAACAGGAGACTTAAATAATGAGTTGATAGTCTTTGAACCTACAACCACTTTGTTTTGTGGTTTGATTTTAGTCTTAGCATATACTGGACGGGCAGTCATGATAGCTGAGATTTGTTCTTCAGTCATTTTACCTAAGGTAAGACCAATTGCTTTGTAGGTAATGTAAGGACGTGCAACCTTTGAAATGATTACTTGTGCAATTTTGTTTTCAGCATCGGTAATGTGAACAATCTTTAGTACACCACCGTCAATTAAATTACGTACAGTAGGCTCAGTTACAGGTAGATTTAATACAGACTTTCTCTGTAATACAAATTCTCTTAATAATGCTTTTTCAGCAAAATCAAAATGATTTACGGTAGTTTGTACTAATTCTTCTAATCTCTTGTTGTAAGACTTCTTTGAATAAGCCTGAACTAGAGTTAAACAACCTTGAGCTAGGATGTTTGAAACTTCGATAATTAAAGCAAAGTATAAATAAATACGGTTTGCATCAATCTTACTTGCAAATTCTGTAGAAACTTGCTCCCATGGCATGATTAACATTAAAACTGTTAAGCAGAATAACCACATCATAATGGTGTTGATAGAACGCATTGCAGAATTTGTTGTGCTCATAATAGACTCCTAAATTTTGTCACAATTACAATATGTTTAATTACTAGCAATTGTTGTGCCAATTCAATTTATTTTAGATAAATCAAATGGATAGAAAGACTATTGGATTTTTGACATTAATTTAGGGGTAGTAAGTGTCATTTTTCTAGCACTTGTTTCTTCTTAAAATAGTTACAAAAGTGCAAATATATGAAGTTGGTAGTAAAAATCTCAGTAAAAATTAACTTTAATTTACTAAAATAAAGATAGGCAAGTTCAATAGAAAACCATGCGCTTGCCTTGAGAATTTGTCTTAAAAGTTATCATTATTGAGATAAATGCAAGCATAAATGGCGAATAAAATCATTATAGTGGTATCATATTGTCAAATTTAAAACGCTAATAACCAATAGGTAATAACATGAAAAAGATTTCTGCAATTATCAAACCTTTTAAATTAGATGACGTTAGAGAAGCCTTAAGCTCAAAGGGTATTTCAGGTATGACAGTTTCTGAGGTAAAGGGCTTTGGAAGACAAAAGGGTCATACTGAGCTTTATCGTGGTGCAGAATATGTAGTAGATTTTCTACCAAAAGCTAAGATTGAATTAGTGGTTAAAGATGAAGATGTAGACTTATGCATCGAAGCCATTATTGATGGTGCCCACACTGGCAAGATTGGCGATGGTAAGATTTTCGTATCAAATATTGATCGTGTAATCCGTATCAGAACCGGTGAAGAAGGCGACGACGCAATTTAGTTTACATGAAGAAATTCCTATCTTATAAAAGTTTAGCCGCACTCGTGTTTGGTGTGGCTATGATGTCAGGTTGTTCTACAACCCCTCCATCAAACACTGAAGACTTATGTTCAATCTTCCAAGAGAAAGATAGTTGGTATGTTGCAGCTCATGACGTACATCGTAGATATGGTGTACCAATCAATGTTGCTATGTCAATTATGGCTCAGGAATCAGGCTTTAGAGAAGATGCTCAACCACCTATGAGATGGTTCTTATTTATTCCTTATGGTAGAGGAAGCTCCGCCTATGGTTATGCACAAGCTCAAGATCCTGTATGGGAAGATTATAAAGATGATCAAGGATCATTCTTTTCCTCACGTTCAAACTTTGCAGATTCTTTAGATTTTATTGGTTGGTATATGACTAAGACTAAACGTTTAAATCACGTTCAGTTTAATGATGCTTACAATCAATATTTAAATTATCATGAAGGATGGACTGGTTACAAAAAGAAAACCTACCGTAGCAAAGATTGGTTACAAAAAGTAGCTAAAAAGGTTCAAATCAGAGCTTTAAAGTATAAGCAACAGTTGCAGCATTGTAATTTGTACTAGTAGCTTGATAGTCACAAGATAATTTAATAGAATACCTATAAACCTATAGATATAGTAGGTATAGATGGAGTTTTAATATGGATCTAATCCCAAGTTTCCAAGTTGATCATACCAAGTTAGTTCCAGGCATTTATGTTTCACGTGTAGATACAGTTGGTGATTCTTTTGTAACCACCTTTGATATTCGCATGAAGAAACCAAATTTAGAGCCTGTGATCCACCCAAATGCTATGCATTCTATTGAGCATGTAGTAGCAACTTATTTAAGAAACGAGCCTAAGTGGAAAGATCAAGTAGTGTATTGGGGTCCTATGGGCTGTCTTACAGGTTGTTACTTAATCATGAAAGGCAAACCTGCTCCACAGGATTTACTACCACTTATGATTAGTGCTTTTGAGTATCTTCGTGATTATGACGATGTTATCCCTGGTGCTCAAGCAGTAAATTGTGGTAATTACTTATTACACGATTTGCCAATGGCAAAATATGAAGCTAATTTATTTGTAAAGATTTTAAAGGAAAACCCATGCTTTGATTATCCTCAGTCAAAGCGTATTAACACTGAAAAAGGTTTAACCTTCTTTGATTCATAGTAAGCATAAAAAGGCGTGGCTACACGCCTTTTTAGCTAAGTCCCATCTTTATCTTACCTTATATCCTCAAACCTTTTAAGTTGATGTAAAAGCATTAAAAATTTTTTTTGGGAGTAATAACTTGAGAAAAGCTGTATTTTTTGACCGGGACGGAGTCATAAACATTGATTATGGTTTTGTTGGCAAAATTGAGAATTATGATTTAGTTCAAGGGGTGCCACAAGCTTTACATCACTTAAAAGAACTTGGCTTTTTATTGGTATTAGTTACTAATCAATCAGGTATTGCAAGAGGCAAATATACTGAAGCTGACTTTTTTAAAGTTACTCAATTTTTGCAAGAGAACTTAAGAATAGCTGATGCTTGTTTTGATGGAATATATTTCTGTCCACATCACCCTGAGGCGCCTTTAGCTCAATATAGACAAGAGTGTGAGTGCAGAAAACCAAAGCCAGGTATGTTTAAAAAGGCTGCGATTGATTTAGATATCGATTTAAGTCAATCAATTATGGTAGGGGATCATGCTACTGATTTGATAGCAGCAAAGAATGCTGGCATTAGTAAACTTTATCTTGTAGGAGAGCATATCAAGACTGAAAAAGAACTGATTGAAGGCTGTATTTGCTATCAAGATCTGTCCAAAATGGTGCAAAATTTAGAAATTGAAAAAAAGTAACAACAAAGTTTTAGAGAATAATGTGATCTAATGTTCGTGAAATGTTCATATAAATCAAATGGATAGTAAAAATTTACAACAGTGAAACATACAAAAATCAAATAAATGATAAATTTTTTCTAAAAATTTTGAAAAAAATGTGCCATTGTAATTTTTTGATACTATAATGAGCGTGTACAAAGAAATGGTAGAGACCATTTTTAATTTTCTGTTTAAACAGTTTTGGAGAATAAAATGAATAAGTTTCAAGCTACTTTAGCAGTTGTTGCTTTAGGTTCATCAGTACTAGTTGGTTGTGCAAACACTGGTTTAGAGGCTAAGATCGACGCTATCGCTGCTGATGTTGACGCTTTAAAGGCTCAACAATCAAAGCTAGCTAACGATGTTGCTTTCGTTAAGTCAGACGCTGCACGTGCTAACGAGCGTTTAGATAACCTAGCTCGTCGTTACAAGAAGTAATTCTTGCCTTGACGGAAAAAAGGCCCACGTAAGTGGGCTTTTTTGTGCCCAATATCTTCTCCCCAAACTTTCTTCTAAATCTAAGATCTCTGATAGGTAATTTCTTTTAATTATCCTTTAATATTTAGCTTAACTTCCTAATTTTCAAAAAATTTACGTAAACGTAATTTAGTTTATAAGTTATTAAACTAGTATTTGCTGAATAGATGTATTTAATATATCTGCATTAAAACCTATTTATATAGAAATAATATATTAAATATACTATACTAACTACATAGTTTAGTTGCAGGAAATTGCTATGGCTCAAGAGAAAGTATTGAATGTTATTGATTCTAATGATGTAAGTTTATTGTGTACCTTGTGTGCAGATCTAATGAAAAGTGAGGTATTTAACGATACAAGTGTATCTCCTTTATTATTAGATAAAGTCATCATTATGAATAAAGGTATGCAAACCTATATTCAGCAAAAAATAGCTTCTTTAAACGGCATTTGCTCTGGTGTTGAATTTGAGCAAATCTGGGGGTTTATTTGGGATCTTCATAAAGCTTTTAATAATGCTGATAAATATAACCGTTTCTCTCATGAGCATCTTACCTGGTCAATTTATTCTTTAGTTGATAAATGGTCTAATCAAGATGATTTAGTCTTTAAGCAAATGTCTACTTACATTAAAAGTGAAGATGGACAAATTGATAAAGAGCGCGCCTATCAATTAGCAGGCGTAATTGCTGATACATATGATCAATATCAAATGTACCGCCCTGAATGGATCTTAGCTTGGGATAAAATCGAATTAGCTGATTTTGAAGGCATTACCGTAGACTCTAACCAAGAAATTCAACTTCCAAGTGGCAAAATTAAAGAGTTTATTGAGAGTGAATCAAAGAAAAATCCTCGAAAATTTTCTACTTTAATAGAGAATCTTTGGCAAATTAAGCTATGGGTGTTATTAAGGGATAACCTAGTTCCTGCTAATACAGTAGAGTCCTTATATGACAGACCTACAGTAGTAACAAATTTAATTAAAAAATTTGATTCCTTTAATGGAACTATTCCTGCTAATTTACGTGCAAAACTGCCTAAAAAACTCTTTATTTTTGGTGTATCAGCTCTTCCAAACATCGTAATAGATTTATTTGTAAGTTTAGGCAAAGTCATTCCAGTGTTCTTTATGCACCTAAATCCTTGTCAGGATTACTGGGGTGACTTAGATAACAGCAAAAAGTATTGGCTTGATGAAAAGAAAAAAATTATTAAATTTATTAAAGCTAATGCCTTAATTAAGCATTTTGACGTTAAAAAGACTGCAACTGTAAATAACTTTACAGTTGTTAATCCCCGTTCTACTGATGAAGCATATTTAGAGTCTGTCAAAAATTGTTATGAAGACAATAATGAAGAGAACAATATAGGTGAACTTGTAGATGGAAATTCTCTTCTTGTTTCTATGGGAACTCAGGGTAAGGATACCCTCAACGTATTGTTATCTAAAGATAATGAGATTGATTTTACTCATTGTTTTGCCAATAGCGTTAATGACGATGAGAAAACACATACGCTATTAAATTATGTAAAAGACAGTTTACTTAATTTGACCTCTCAAACTGAAGAAAAGCAAACTATAAAAGGCAATGATCTATCTTTGCAGGTACACGCTTGTCATACTATAAAAAGAGAGTTAGAGATCTTAAGAGACTCAATCTTAAATAGCATCAAAAACAGTGATAAGCCAATATTGCCAAAAGATATTTTGGTGATGGTTCCAAATATTGAAACCTACGCTCCTTACATTGATTCTGTATTTGGCTCTATTGAAAAAGAGGATCCTTGCTATTTACCATACACAGTTAGTGATAAATCCACTCAATCGTCAAATGAAGTAGCTGATGCTATCATCAAATTATTGTCTATTGGTATAAGTCCTATTAGCGCTAATTTGATCATTGAATTACTTTCCGTAAAGCCACTTGCAGAAAAATTTAATATAAGCACTGAAGAATTGTCAGTGATTATTAGTTGGTTTAATAACACCAAGATTCACTGGGGCTTTAATCAAAAGGATGTTTGCTCTCAATTACATACACAGGAGGAGATCAATCTTCCTTGGACCATTGAAGCAGGTCTAGATAGATTATTCTATGGATTTATGACAGGCTCTGGTCATGACACTTTTGGTTTTGAGAACTTTGATTCCTCTGATTACACTTTATTAGGCAAGTTATATGCTTTTATTGATAAGTTAAATCAAATAAGAGCAGAGTTTGATCCTAATTTAGATTCAAGTGAAACTGCAGTTTGGACTTATAAACTTAAGACCTTAATTTTAGATGGTTGCTTTGTTCAAGATCCGAAAACTCAATATGAATGCTCTTTAGTAGAAGAGATTTTAGTTGAGATGAATGAAGCTGTTAGCCATTTGAAAAATGATAGTGAAGATCAAGACTCTCAAATTAAGATCACTTTACCTGTATTTAGAGCAAAGCTAATCCATGCTTTTGGCAATACTCATGACTCTAATCAATATTTGCGTGGAAGTATCAATTTCTGCTCTTTAATGCCAATGAGAGCAGTGCCTTTCAAGCATATTTATATCTTAGGTTTAAATGATACTGATTTCCCAAGAAAAGATACTGCTCCAAGCTTTAATTTAATGGGCAATCCTCTTTTTAAGAGAAAGAATGACAGATCAAGAATTATCGATGACAGATTTATCTTTTTAGAAGCAATATTATCTGCTCAAGAGAGTTTGTATTTATCTTATTTAGGTGAATCTCCAACTAATAAAGCAGAGTTAAATCCATCTGTAGTATTAACTGAGCTTAAAGATTATATAAACGATCATTTTAAGCTTGAGTCAAACGACAAAACACCTTATGAAGCAATTTTCCATAAGGAAACATTAAACTCATATGATCCTAAAAACTATCAAGCTGATAATGCTGTATTGTCCTTTAACGTTGGTAGTTTTTGGGATGGAAAACTTCAAGGTGAACTTCAGAAAATTAAGCCTTTAGGCTTGAGAGCAGAATCAAAAATAGAAATTAAAGATCAATATCAAGTAGGTTATAACGATCTTTTACAGCTGTTTAGAGGCTGTTCAAGACAATTTTTAAAAGAGCGTTTTAATATTTCATTAAACGTAAACTATAGTAATACTTTACAAGATGAAGAGCCTTTTGAGATTGATTTTAAAGATAAGAATTCTTATCTAAAGGATTATCTTGATAAGAATTTAAGCTCATCAAATTACACTGTTGCAAGTGATTATTTTGAGATGTTGTATCAAAAAGGTTGTATTCCTTTTGGTCAATTAAAAGAAAATCAAAAAGACGACTTTGTAAAACAAGCTGAAGATTTAGTACAGCAAGCTAAAGCTGCATTAAAGAATGGCAATAATATTCAAGACACTGAATTCAAGTTAGATTTTCCTATTCCTATAGAAGAAACTAAGGATAAGACTAAAGTTGTAAGTGCAGTATTTAGTGGCACTCTTTTGAAAAACAGCAATATTATCTTGGATTTATGGCATAAAAAAGACGAGATTTCATTTAATTGCTACATGCAAGCTTTAATCAATTCTGTAATTTATGCAATTGAAAAGCCTCATACCCCAATTACTCATTACATCTTTACTAAGGATGGCGAGTGTACAAGATTTGTCTTTGATAGAGAACAGTATTCTGTAGCTAATCTAAAGTTACTTTTAAATGATTTAATTGAATTTTACATTAGGTTTAGCTCTATCCCTACACCTGTAAGCTCTAAACTAATCGAAGATTATTTCTCTGTTCAATACAATGATGATAAAAAGTCCAAAGCATATCAAGAATTAGAGGTGAAAGATGCTCTTGTCAAGCTTTGGAATGACAACAGCGAGGCTGTGTTATTTAGAAAAGATAATGCTGTAGCCTTTTTATTTGAAGGCTCAGATATCTTTAATCATTTTGATGAGTTATCAAATGATCAGCAGAATTTAATCATTTCCTTCTTTGAATATATTAAAGAAAAACTTGTACCAATTATTAAAGGATCAATAAAGGCAGATCTAGTATCAATCATCAAAGCCTCAATTAAGGAATAGTGGGACAGAAAAATGCAAAATCAAGAAAATAACTTAAGAGAAATGACTCCACTTAAAGTAAATACTTTTGATCTAAACAGTACCTCCTTAATTGAAGCTTCAGCAGGTACTGGTAAAACTTACACCATTAGTAATCTTGTAATAAGACTATTACTAGGTCAATTAAATAAAGAGCAGAATACTTCTTTATATATCAATCAAGGAACCCCTCTTTCTATAGAGAATATCTTAATTGTTACTTTTACTAATGCAGCAGCTTCTGATTTAAGAGCACGTATTTTAGAAAAAATTCACGATACCAGAATCCTATTTGAAACTGTAGGTAAAGGCGCTTCTTTAGTAAGTCTTGATTGTGATGAGAACTTAAAAGAGCTTTTAGAAAATTATCTTAATAGTGAAAACCAACAAGAGCTTGCCAAGAAATATGCAAGGTTACTAAATAGAGCAGAGAGAAATATCGATAACGCTCCTATTAGTACCATTCATTCGTTTTGTAACAGAGCTTTAAACCAAGTTTATGCTTTTGAATCAGGTAAAGCTTTTAATGTACAACTTATTCAAGAGCAAGAGTCTAATGCATTGCAAGATGAAGCAATGTTTGCTGTGTGGAGAGATCTTTTTTATACCGATAAATTAGGCGACAAAAGAGCTACTTTATTAGAAATTTTAGGTACTCAAGATCCTACTTCCCTTAAAGATACTATTAACCTCTTAAAGAGTGTACGTAATCTTAATCCTAAAGACGGTTACTTTGGTTATGCAATTTATAACCTTAAAAAGCAACATCCAAATAACACTCTAGAAAAAGAGCTTACCGATTTAATTAAAGCATATGAAAAGATAATCAAAGAGCTTCTTGAAGGAGAGAATGCAGATTTATTATGGCAAATACACGAATGCTTTAAGAAACATACTGTCGTTACAGAAAGCAATCAGTCTCCTTTTTATGAAAGCGTTACAGGATTTACTGATGAAATTTATGCTCTGTTTACAAATATAGAAGATCTTAAAGATTTAGAAACAGAGGATTTTAATAAGGAGCTTGTAAAGCTTTTATTTGCTAGTGGAAAAGCAACAAAAAAAATCCTTAGCAAAGGAAATGACAATATATCTTTGATATCAAGAGCTAGAAAAGATAGCAGATTTAAATTACCTCTAGAAGCGCAGGAATTTGAAGAAAATCTCTATCAGCTAGTAAATAATTTAGAAGAAGTAAGAGACAAACTAGATTTAAACTCTAAAACCATCTGGTATGTACTATCCATTCTTTGCATTAACAAATTAGATTCTCTGTTTATTCGCGATAATGTAATTTCTAATGATGAGTTACTTCGTCAATTAGCTATAGTTTTAACAGTTGATAAAAAAAGAGGTGACAACTTAGCAAAGCTTCTTCGTAATCAATATCCAGTAGCTATGATTGATGAGTTCCAGGATACAGATCCTATTCAATTTGAAATTTTTAATAAATTGTATCTTGAGGATAAAAAGCAGGAGCAATCAAAAGCAGTTTGCTATTTAATTGGCGATCCTAAACAGTCAATCTACGCTTTTAGAAATGCAGATATCAACTCTTACAACAAAGCAAAAGCTAAAGTTGAAAAACTCTATACACTAGATACTAATTTCAGATCTTCTCGCAATATTATTGAAGGTGTAAATGCAATTTTTGAACAAGATGTTCCAGGATTTGAAGCTAGACCTTTAGATTGTGAGGCTGATTTTATTCCTTCAAATATTGATTTTATGAGAGTTAATTATCCAAAGGAAGATAAGAAATTAGCAGGCTCTTGTAGATTCTATTTTGACGATGAATACAACGACGACGACTTTTATAAACGTCCAATTTCAAATTATGTAAACACTATTGAGTTTGAAAAATCAGAATCCAACAAAGATCAATATCAAGTAGCAATAGCAAAAGCTTTAGCTTGTGATGTTGTAAAAGTGTTAACTCATGGAATTTTAGACAAATCCTCTGATAGAACAAAAAAGCGCAAAATTAAACCTAGCGATATAGCAATCTTAGTAAAGTCAGGACAAGAAAGTTCCCAAATTCAGACTGCTTTAGAAGAAGTTGGTTTAAAGTCAGTGTACTTTTCTGACAGATCATCAGTGATTGGTGGTGATGTTAAAACTTCCTACGGTTCAAGTGAATATAAGCCATCTTGTGAATCTGTAAATATTATCTATTTTATGGAAGCTATGTGTAATAACTCTAATGTTTCCCTAGTAAATAGATTACTTACATGTTCTTTATTAAGAGACAACAGTAAGGAGATTGTTCTTAATACTGAGGATGACAACTTTGATAAAGAGATTCGTTTGTTACACGATTGCTATTTAAAGTGGGAAAAACATGGATTCATAAGTGCTTTTACTCATTACTTACAAAGTCATGACGGTATCAAATCAATGCTTGATACAGAAGGTGGAGAGCGCGCTTTATCAAACTATTATCAAATAGCAGAGTTAATTCAAAGTATTGATGCAAAGGTAATAGGTCCTCAAGCTCAGTTGATTTGGTTTAAGTCTGTAGCACTTGAGAGTGATAGTAAAAATGCTTGTTTTAGTGAAGATGAAACTAAAAAACATCTAGAATCAGAGCAAGAGCTTATCAAAATCTATACTGTGCATATGTCAAAAGGTCTGCAGTATCCTATTGTATTTTTACCATATTTTTATGAGTTAGATACCAGTAAAACTGATACAAAGTTGAAAGTTTATGATGTAAATTCATCTCATTTGACACTATTGCTACAAGATGAAAATTTTAAACTTGGCTATAAAGAAGAGAAGTACATTGATGAATCAGGAAAAGAAAAAACAAGAAACAAACTTGTTAACATGACTTTGACAAATGAGAAGAGTAACGGTAAAGATATAAAATCAACTAAAGAAATTGTTTTAGAGGCATCTCTACAAGAAAAAGTTAGATTGTTATATGTAGCTCTAACTAGAGCGCAAGCAGCTAATTTTATTTACCTAAATAATCTTAAAGGTACTAGAGTCAAAGTCTTTAATAGAATCATCAATCCAAAAGCTGAAGATGGAACTCTAAAGGCTGTATCCAATCTAGATTTGTTCAAGCCTTTATATAAAGAGCATTTAAAGGCAGATGAACTTGTAGTAGATAAGAATGAATATAAAGACTATTTAGCAAAAGAGAAGGCTTTAAATAATAAAGAAACTTCAAGTTTAAGTGTTAATACTTTAAATGCAGGCGATATTGATAAATCCTACACTATCTCCTCTTACTCTACTATTACAAGTGGCAATCATAATCACATGTTCACAGAGCAGAATGGTGAGAATTTAAGTAGTGATCCTAAAGTACAAGTAGAAGATTCCCCATCTGCTGAATTACTGCAATTTACCTTTACTAAAGGCAATATCGCAGGTGATTTTCTGCATGAGTTGATGGAATACTTATTGTCTCGTACTAATTTTGATAAAAATGATGATGGTTGTTTACTAAAGTTTGTTGAAGAAACCACTCAAAATAAGAAATATGGCAGTTTACTCAAACCATATGATCAAGATATAGGTACTTTCAATGCAGATTTTACTGATTGGTTATCCTCAATCGTACACGCTAATTTAGGTATTGTAGACAGTAACTCTCATCCATTGTCTTTATCTTGTTTAACCTCTGATAAGTGTGCCTGCGAGCTTGAATACTTTATGCCTTGTAAACAGTTTAAGATGGATGAGTTTAACTTAATTTGTGACGAGTTCTATCAAAGCGAAGTTGAGAAATTTGGTGATGCCATTCAAGCTGATTTACCTATGTTAAAAGCTAATGACTTTAAAGGCTTTATGAAAGGTAGTATAGATTTGGTGGCTAATTTTGAAACTAACATTGGAAATCAGTATTTCTTAATTGACTACAAATCAAATTTCCTAGGTGGAGGTTTTAAAGATTACAGCCCATCACAGATGTTCAAATCTATTTTTACCTCCCGTTATGATGTACAGATTTTAATTTACTCTGTAGCTTTGCATCGTTTCTTAAAGACCATTGTCAAAGACTATGATTATGAGAAAGATTTTGGTGGTGTGATGTACTTATTCTTGCGTGGTTTACAAAAAGGCACAGACAGTATAAGTACAGGTATCTATCAAATTAAGCCTAAATTTGAGTTAGTAGAGCGTTTAGATAAGTTGTTTGAGGCAGAAGAGTAGGTATCAACATGGACAAGCAAACAAAAATAGACAAGTTAAATGAGCAATTAACTATATTCTTTAACACCATTAACCAAATTGATGCTACAGACTCTCAAGCAGATAAGTTAGATACTTTACTTAGAGAAAGTACAGACTTATCTTTTGTAAGCCCTTTAGCCATAGGCATGAGCAACTTTTGTAAACGTCAATTTCCAAAGGAGTTTTCATTAGAGTTTTATATTCTATTCCTGCTGATGAGCTTAAAACTTGATAATGGTGATATTTGCATTCGTCTAAAAAAGGATAGTTTACTTGAACTAGTTAAAGAAAAGATTTTATTAGGCGATAGCAATCTTGAAACACTTTGGGAAGCTCAATTTGAATCCTTACTTGAAGAGTGCTTAACTTTTCTTCTTAATAAAGATGTTAAAAAAAGCCAACTTATAAATTGCCAAGCTTGTAATGATAGTCCTTTAGTGGCTTTTGATTTTGACAATAAAGCAGAGGCTAGAGTCTATCTTAGACGTTTTTATCAATATGAAGAAAATGTGTCAGCCTTTATTAAAGGGCGTGTAAGTTCAGTTGCAGAAATTGATAATGAAACTATTGAGAAATATAAAGCTCAAATAGCAATGTTATTTAAGGATGAGACAAATTCTGATGGTCAAAAGAAAGCTGTGGCTTTAGCAACTCTTTCTCCTTTTACTGTGATTTGTGGTGGTCCTGGTACAGGAAAAACTACCACTGTATTAAAGTTGTTGTTATTGTTACTTGCTAATAGTGGAATGAGCGATCCACGTATTTTGCTAGCAGCTCCAACTGGAAAAGCTGCCGGAAGAATGATTGAATCAATTCAAAGCGGTAAGGGTAATGAGAGTCTAAAAGCAAAAGCTTTACCATTATTCAAGAATGAGGATTTATATAATCAAAAATTAAAATTGATCCCAGATACTGCAAGTACAGTTCACTCTTTAATCGGAATTTACCCTCACCAAGAAGTACCTAAATACAACCCAGATCATCATCTGCCTTGTGACATTTTGGTGGTAGATGAAATCTCTATGATTTCTCTGTCTTTATTCTCTAAATTACTAGATGCAATAGGACCTAATACCAAAGTAATCATGTTAGGAGATAAAGATCAGTTAAGCTCTGTAGAGCCTGGCTCTGTGTTGTCTGATATTTGTTGTGACTTAAACACTCCTATTAAGGATAACTTATCAAAAATCCTTGAGAGTATGACTGGTTTTTCAAAAGAGCAGTTTTTAGAGCAATTTGGTCAAAGCTATACAGTTGGTAAATATGTAAGTTTATTGACCTTTACTCACCGTTTCTCTGATGATTCAAAACTTGGTAATCTTGCAAAATTGGTAAATCAAGCTCATGCAGGTCAAGATTTAAATCGTGAGATTTTTGAGTCAGATTTACTCTATGAGAACAAAGAGGTTTTAACTAATCACAATCTTATCAATCCAAGGGATGGCAGTGATGAAATTATCTTCAATCCTGTAGAGCAAGGTGATAAAAAAGCTATCTCTAAACTCTCTGATTTGATTGCTAAGACCATGGTGGATTATTACAACCCAAGTGATAAAGCCAAAACAGGTTTTATAAAGTTATTAGTGGATAAGAAATTTGTCATTAGCAATGAGGACTTTGCATCAAAAGCTAATAATCCTTTCAAGCTATTAGATGAATTTAGAATTCTGTGTTCTAACAAAGATGGTGATTTAGGTGTAAATGCCTTAAATGAAGCTGTAAGTAAAAAGCTTAAAGCAATTTATAAGCAAAGGTTTGATAAGAACAGTACTGAGTATAAATTATTAGCTGACGATGTCTTTTTCCCAGGACAAGTAGTCTTAGTTACCAAAAATGACAGAAACCTAAATCTTGATAACGGTGAAATCGGCTTTGTGGCTTACAGCAGTGAAGAAGATAAAGAAAATTCAAAAGCTCGTATCTTCTTCCCACCAAAAGATGGTAACAAAGTAAGAGAAATTTCTCCTGAAAGATTGTCTAATTACACTCAAGGTTTTGCGATGACTATTCACAAATCTCAAGGTAGTGAATATCAAAATATCTGTATGGTATTATCAGATAAATTAAACCCAGTGTTAACTAAAGAATTAGTTTATACAGGTTTAACTAGAGCTAAGCCAAGAGATACAAACGATAAAGTAATTATCGTGTCAAATAAGGAAGTTTTCTTACAAGCTATTGTAAAGAAAGTAGAAAGAGAAAGTGGTCTTGCTTTAATGCTAGCAAAATAAATCATTAGGAGCGTTTAGATCCTAATGATAAAAACATAAGGTGAAACTAAGGTTAGCTTAATTTGTAGTAAGAAATTACTTTTAATAGATCCTCTACTTCTTGCATTGAGTTTTCGATGCACTTGTTGATATCAACAATTTCATTAGCAAGTAAATGAGAGCCATCTGTAATACTCTTCATGTTTGAAGAGATTTCTGAAGTTGCAACAGTTTGCTGCTCTGCAGCAGTTGCAATTTGAGAGATCTGTGTATGAACGACTTGAACTTTTTGAGTGATGTCGTCGAAAATCTCCTCAACACCGTTAGCTTCCTCAGTAATACCTTCCATTTGATTTACGGATTCTTGCATTGCATCATTAGCTGCTGTTGCCTCATGTTGAATTCTAGTTACCATGTCGGTAATTTCTTGGGTAGATTTAGAAGTACGAGAAGCTAGAGCGCGAACTTCATCTGCTACCACGGCAAAGCCTTTACCTGCTTAACCAGCTCTTGCAGCCTCAATTGCAGCGTTTAGAGCTAGTAAATTAGTTTGATTTGCAATGTCATCAATGGTGTTAACAATTGCACCAATTTGCTGAGCTTGCTCGGTTAAAGCTTTTAATAAGTCAGCATCTTCACGGCAACGAACTGCATGGTTATTAAGTCTTTCAATAACATTTTGAACCATGTTTATGCCTTCAGTTGTTCTCTTTGCTGAAGTATCTGCAATTTGAGAGGCATTTTCACAGTTTTTAGCAATATCATTAGTGGTTGAAACCATTTCCTCAGAGGCTGCTGATACAGTTAAAGCACGAGATTGGTTATCTGTTGAGATTTCTCCAATCTTTGCAGCTGCTGAAGATAAAGTATCAACACTATGAGAAACACCGTGAGATACACTAGTAATGTTATTTAATTGATCTTTTAAGGAGGAGCGCATACTCTCAAGCGCGGTAACTAAAGTTACAAATTCGTCTTTACGCTTGGTGTGAATTAGTCTTGTTAAATCACCTCTAGAGATTTCTGTTGCATGCTGAGAAATACCTTTTAATTGTCTTGTGATTACAAAAGGAATATAAGCACACAAGCAGATAGCAATACCTACTTGAATTGCGGTACATACGATAATTACGAAGATAGTACTACCATTTTCAATAGCTTCTAGAGCCTTTTTAGAATCTTTGATTTGATAACCATTAACAAGTTTAATGTTTTCAAAAATGATAAAGAAAGGTGTGCAGGATTTATCGAAAAAGATTTTAGATGCTTTTTGAAGATCTCCTTGAGTGAAAGCTTGTAGAAATTCTTTTTGATAGAAATCAATATACTCTAAAGTTGCCTTTTAACTTCGCCAATCTCTTTTGGATATCTTGTAAGTTGCAATGCTTTTGCGTGCTCAGCTAACTTTGCAATAATCTCATTATTCTCATCAAGAAAAACTTTTGCCTGGCTTGGATTATCTAAAGCTTTGATGACGTTATGCTGAATCATACCAACATCATCAAGAGTTCTTCTGGTTCTTCCATAACGCTGCTGTAGATGTTCTACTTTTGCTTGACCGTATTCTTTTGCCTCGTTAAGACTTTTGATTGCGAAGAAGTCGAGGACAATAGTTAAAAGAACGATAAAAAGAAAACTGAAAATCAGTTTTGATTTTATCGAGCATGATCTGAGTAATTCTTTCATATATGAGTAGCCTTATGTTTGTTTGATATTGATTTTAGAAGATCGTAAGAATCGCACTATTTATCATAGTTCAAACCTTAATAAATGCTTTACTTTCTCACATAAAAGAAAGTAGAAAATATTAACGGAGTCTTATATATCAAGGCTCTAGCTTTTTAAAAATCTATGACACCATTTGAAAATAAAATTTATTGAAAAATCAATAAGTTAGGATTGACAAAATGGCGTTTTTTCCTTATAATTCAAAGTGTTAAATCA
>Ga0256405_10003456_pt1 | contig 32434 bp, 28 predicted proteins | sample RumenRJG_02DNA_FD_189096 | JGI IMG/M metagenome (GOLD analysis project Ga0256405, IMG submission 189096) | Bovine rumen microbial communities from Lethbridge, Alberta, Canada - RJG_02 | ecosystem: Host-associated > Mammals > Digestive system > Stomach > Rumen | place: Canada: Alberta...
GCAGTCTTTTTCCTGGTGGAAGTATTCTTTTTTTCCGGATTCTCTTTCCCTTCCGAATCCGTTTTTGATGATTGAGAGGACGCGGGAATCAGAAGATCCAGACCCCTTTGTCCCAATCCGCTTCTTTTTGGCATGACAATTCCTTCCCGACACCTGTGTCTCCGCGCATAAAAGAGTTTTCTATCTTCAATCTGCTCTTTCACGGAATGTCTGCTGTTTCCTTATAAAGAAGAAAACACGAACTGCGCTTCTGATCCAGATCAGCGTTTCTTCTTATAATGATATTTGATTACTTTCTTTGAAAGCGCGTCATATGCTCTTGCCCCTGACGATTTCGGATCATACTCTGTGATCGGCATTCCGTAGCTGGGTGCCTCTGCCAGCCGGACATTCCGGGGAATGATCGCTTTATAGATCTTCTTATCCGTATTCTGCTCTACGTTTTCAACGACTTCGTTCGCCAGATTCGTCCTGCTGTCATACATGGTAAATACAATCCCCTCAATCAGCAGATCCGGATTCATCCGTTCGGAAATCAGGGAAACCGTTTTCATCAGCTGTGCCAGACCTTCCAAGGCATAGTATTCACATTGCAGCGGAACCAGGACTGTATCCCCGGCACACATCGCGTTCAGCGTCAGAATGTTGAGGGACGGAGGGCAATCAATGATGATAAACTCATAATTCTCCCGTATCCGGTTTAACGCTTCCTTCAGTATGGTGTTCCGCCCTTCTTTGTCTGATAACTGGATCTCACATGCCGCCAGATTGACATCGGAAGGAATGATAGACAACTTTGGTCTCACATCCCGGATCACTGCCTCTTCGATCTTTGCCTCACCCAGCATGACATCATAGATATTCTTTGTATTCTCATCTGTACGGAGATCGAATCCGCTCGAGGCATTTCCCTGTGGATCCATATCCACCAGCAAAGTCCGCCTTCTGCGCGCTGCCAGACATGCAGCAAGATTGATGGCGGTTGTAGTCTTACCGACACCGCCTTTTTGATTTGCAATCACAATCGTACGATTCATTATTTATACTACCCCCTTTGGCGTAAAGATAATATATCACAGTGGATGCTTTCAGAAAAGGGGTTTTCTGAATTGTTTCACGTGAAACATCACTTATGGGATTATCTGAATTGTTTCACGTGAAACATTCGTACACATGTTATTCATCTCAGTGGCGGGAGTCAATCCCCCACTGAGATAAAGCCGCCTCTGATTACGATTCTTATCCATATCGTCTGTTTTACCCTCTAATCAGGCGACATAATCTCGATTTTGTCTGTGGAACAGGTGGATTATTATCGTTATAATAGTCTTACACTACGTTTTAATGTCCGGAAGTTCTATTATTCTTTTTCAGGGGGGAGTTCTGCTGTTATGTTTGATATAAAGGAATCTTTCAAAACGATTCTCAAGCTTGATCTGTTCGCATCAGGACTGATGCATGTCTCCAATCGGTTTATTTCTTCCATGGCTTTGACAAACAATATGCTTAAGCCGGGTGCGGGGAAATATTTCAGATGGAATCATGGGGATGTTTTCTATCATAAGTCCGGTTCTGGCAGTCCCATTGTTCTGCTTCATCACCTTGATCCGGCATTCAGCTCCTATGAATGGAATGAAGTCGTTGATCAGCTCAGCACAAACCATACTGTTTACGCAGTGGATCTCCCGGGCTGCGGCAGATCATGCAAGAACAATACAACGTACACCAATTACTACTATGTTTTATTTTTGACTGCTTTTATCAAGGAAGTTGTCCGTAAGAAGTGCACGGTGATTGCCAGCGGTTATTCATCTTCCTTTGCAATAATGGCTTCTTCCATCCATGAATCTCTGATTGGCCGGATCCTTGCAGTCAATCCGACAGGGTTGAAAGAGCTGATGCAGACAGCGGACAAAAAATCAAAAACAGCCGCAACGATTCTGTCGCTGCCGATTGTCGGGACCTCTGTATACAATATTTCTCAGGGCAGAGATAATATCGATCTGGCATTTACAGAGAAGTATCTCTATAATCCGTTCCGCTCTCAGAAGAGATTTGTGAGTGCTTTCTACGAAGGCGCGCACTTCAATGAAAGCAACGGGAAATACCTTCTTGCCTCGATCGATGGGAAGTACATGACCGTGAATCTGAAAAAGGCATTGAAAAAAGTCGGAGACCGGCTGGTGATTCTGTATGGAGATAAGATGGAGAATGCACAGCAGATTGCAGAATCCTATCAAAGCATCAATCCTTCGATCAAAGCGATTGCAATCAGCAATACCAGATTTCTTCCGCATATGGAACGTCCGGAAGCTTTCCTTGATGCTTATACAGCAGCGCGAAAGGCATAAAGAAGAGAGTACAGAGCTTCTGCCGGCATCACACAAAAATCAAAATTGCTGAATTATGACAGGGGATCCCTTGACGGGATTCCCGCTTTTCTTGGATATTTTTGGGAAGTTGACTTCTCCTTCTGTACGATCACAAAACTCCGTTCCATCTGCGTGCAGGGAAGAGAGAGCGATAGAAGCTGTGTTTTCCCGCCGCCCAGAAGCCGGATTGCTTTTCCGGCATGTTTCAATTCTTCCTCCACGCCGGCTGCTTTGTAGGAGATAAAACAACCTCCGATTTTTACAAAAGGAAGACAGTATTCCGCCAGGGAACTCAGATTGGCGACTGCGCGGGAAACAACAAGGTCAAAGGTCTCCCGGTATCCGTCCTGTCTTCCCAGATCCTCCGCGCGCGCATGCACGGTCTGTACGCCGGACAGTCCGAGTTCATGAATCACATCCTGCAAAAACAGAATTCTTTTATTCAGGGAATCCGCAAGTGTCATCTCCAGATTCGGATATGCGATTTTCAGCGGAATACCCGGGAATCCGGCTCCTGTTCCCAGATCCAGCACTCTGAGAGGACGGTGCAGATCTGCCGCGCCGGATAGAAGAAGACTGTCAAGATAGTGCTTCGTCTGCACATCCTCCCACTGTGTGACAGCAGTGAGATTCATCACCTTATTCTTTTCAATGAGCATCTCATAATAGCAGATAAACTGTGCGATCTGCTCATCCGAAAGAGCGATCTTCAGCTGTCTGCATCCATCGATCAATATCGATGGATTATATATTTCGATATTCTTCGATATGTTATTCATACCCGATACTCTCAATCTCAGATTATTTCCATCCGGCGTATACAGGATTCCATCTCAGTGGGAGCCTCCGGCGGTGCAAAGGACCGCCGTCAATGGTCATCGCTTCAGGTAGATCAGAAGGACGGAAACGTCCGCCGGATTGACCCCCATGATACGGGATGCCTGGCCGATGGAAGAGGGGCGGATCTCCTTCAGCTTCTGCCTCGCTTCATTGCGAAGACTCGGAACAAGATCATAGTCCAGATCTTCCGGAATCTTCATCCGCTCTGTCCTGGCAAACTGCTGTACCTGTTTCGCCTGGCGGCTGATATATCCTTCGTATTTGATCTCAATATTTACTTCTTCCTGCACATCCTCCCTGAGAGACGGACGTGAGGGATCCAGCGGTGCCAGGATACGATAATCCAGTTCCGGGCGCCGGATCAATTCCGCAAGTGTTGCGGAGGTTGTCAGGGGAGTGCTGTTTACGGATTCAAGAAAGGTCCGTACCTCCTCACCGGCTCCTATGATAATACTCTTTACCCGGCTGATCTCCAACGCAATCTGCTCCTTCTTTTTCAGGAATCTCTGATATCTCTCTTCCTGAATCAGGCCGACCCGGTATCCTTTCTCCAAGAGGCGCAGATCCGCGTTATCCTGGCGCAGGAGCAGGCGGTATTCCGCGCGGGATGTCATCATCCGATATGGTTCATGGTTTTCTTTTGTGATCAGATCGTCTACCAGAACACCGATATATCCCTCAGAACGATCAATTCTGAGCGGCTCCTTCCCGAGAATCTTCATTGCCGCATTGACCCCGGCATAAAGGCCTTGCGCAGCGGCTTCTTCATATCCGGAGCTGCCATTGAACTGTCCCGCGGAAAAGAGACCGGGGATGTTTCTGAATTCAAAGGTATCCTTTAACTGAAGCGCATTGATGCAGTCATACTCGATTGCATACGCCATCTTTACGATCCGTGCATTCTCCAGTCCGGGAACCGTGCGATACATTCTGACCTGGACATCCTCCGGCATACTGCTGGACATACCATCAATGTACATCTCATCTGTGTCTCTGCCCTGCGGTTCAACAAAGACCTGATGAGACGGCTTCTCGGAAAACCGGACAACCTTATCCTCGATCGAGGGGCAGTACCTTGGTCCTGTGCCAAGGATCTTGCCGGAGAAGAGAGGAGAGCGATCCAGATTCTCTCTGAGAATCCGGTGCGTTTTTTCATTCGTATGTGTGATATAAACCGGAACCTGATCGATCTGCACCTTGGCGGGATCTGTTTCAAAGGAAAATGGAATCACCGGTACGTCCCCGTCCTGGCGGACCATCTTCGAATAATCTATGGTCTTCCCGTCAATTCTTGCAGGTGTCCCTGTCTTAAATCGATATAATTCGATACCATGTTCTATAAGGGATTCCGTCAGATGGTTGGCGGCCTGTGTTGCATTCGGGCCGGTCGGAACAGACACATCTCCATAGATACATCTTGCATTCAGATAGGTTCCCGTACACAGAACTGCTGCCTTGCAGTGCCACAATGTCCCGGAGATGGTCCGCACAGCTGTAAGCGTCCCTGCTTCGTCTGTGACAATCTCTGTCACCTCCTGCATCCGGATCTGCAGGTGCGCTTGCTTCTCCAGTGTCTGCCTCATCCGGGACGAATATGCTGCCTTGTCCGCCTGCGCTCTGAGAGAGTGCACGGCAGGTCCTTTGGAGCGGTTCAGCATCCTGCTCTGCAGAAAGGTATGATCGATGCATCTTGCCATCTCACCGCCAAGCGCGTCAATCTCTCTGACCAGATGTCCCTTTGAGCTGCCGCCGATATGCGGATTGCACGGCATCATCGCGATGGCTTCCACACTCATTGTGAACAGTACCGTCTCCAGGCCCAGTCTCGCGCAGGCAAGCGCTGCTTCACAGCCGGCGTGGCCGGCGCCGACAACCGCAACATCGACATATTCTTCAAGGGTTACCGAACCCATGTATCTTCCTCACTTTCCCATGCAGAACCGGTCAAAGATCTCATTGACAAGATCCTCTCCGACTTCCTCACCAAGAATCGCGCCAAGCGCCTCGTACGCACTCATCAGATCAATCGACAGAAAATCTTCACTCATGCGGGCATGATAACTGTCCATTGCCCGGCGAAGACTGTCCAGCGCCTGTTCCAGCATTGCCTTATGCCGGACATTCGTAATCACGACTTCATCATTCCATGTCAGTTTACCATGAAAGAACAGATCTTTCAGCACCTGCACCAGTTCCTCATATCCGGTTCCTTCCTTCGCCGAAAATGGAATGATCACGGGATCTTCCGATGTATCGTTCCGCATCAATTCCCGGATGTCTTGCTCCCCGCATTTTTCTTCCAGATCTGTCTTATTGAGCAGTATGATTGACCTGCGGCCGGAGAGAAGAGCAGCGATGCGCTCATCATTTTCATCCAGATCTGCGGACGAATCCGCAATCCACAAAAGCAGGTCCGCGTCCTTCACGGACTGTTCCGCACGCTGTACGCCGATCTTTTCCACCGTATCCTCTGTATCCCGGATGCCGGCCGTGTCGGTAACCAGCAGCGTAATACCCTGCACGTGAATGGTCTCCGTGAGAAGATCTCTCGTGGTTCCTGCAACCTCCGTCACAATCGCGCGATCTTCTCCCAGCAGGAGATTCAGGAAGGAACTCTTTCCGGCATTCGGTTTTCCGACAAGGACGGTTTTGATTCCCTCCGCCGCAAGCCGTCCGTCTTCCGATGTCCGGATCATCTTCTCAACGCAGGAGATCCAGCTCTGAAGCTCCCTGCCGAATTCTTCCATATGCGGGGCAAAGTCAAGATTCTCCGGATCATCCAAGGATGCCTCGATGTGCGCGATCTGATAGAGAATCCGTTTCCTGAGATCCTGAATCCTGTGATACAGAGAACCTCTGACCTGGCTCACGGAATTGCGCAGCGCGAATTCATTTTTCGCCTCGATCAGATCCATGACCGCCTCAGCCCTGGAAAGATCTATTCTGCCGTTTAAGAAAGCGCGTTTTGTGAATTCGCCCGGCTGGGCAGCTCTTACATGAATGTCCGCTTCCTCCGCTTTGGCGCTGCAATCTGAGTGCAGGTATCTGTCACAGTGAAGCACCGCGTCCAGAACCTTCTTCATGGCCAGAACGCCGCCATGGCAGTTGATTTCAACCGTATCCTCCGCTGTATAGGTTTTCGGAGAGCGCATGACGCTTACCAGCACCTCATCAATTATCTGGTCATCCGGATCACAGATGAATCCATAATGGATCGTATGACTTGGTACCTCGCGAAGATTTTTCTTTCCGCCGGGGGAGCGGAAGAGAAGACTGGCAGCATCAATCGCCTGCGGTCCGGAGATCCGGATGATACCGATCCCGGATTCACTTACCGCAGTTGAAATGGCGGCTATGGTGTCCTGCATACGCTCCAGCATAACATACTCCTTATTCATGGAAAAACCCGTATCCCGTCTCAATTCGACAGGACACGGGCACTAATTCTATGATGTCAGGGAAAAAGGATACTTCAATCGATGGAAGAGGAATCCGCACTTCCCGTATCCGGAATCTGCACCGGCTCAATCTGCTCCTCTTTCTCAGAGTAGCTGTCTTCATGATGCCTGTTGTATCCTTTGCGGCCGCCTCTTCTTCCTCCGCGATAGGAACCGCGTCCGGAGCGGTAACGCTTCTCCCCGTACTTTTTATCCAGTGCGTCCAGATCGGCATCTGCCTTCAGGGTGACAACGACCTTTCGATCCGGTTCTTCCCCTTCACTGTGTGTCGTGACAAACGGATCCGACTGAAGCGCAGAGTGGATAATTCTTCTCTCATAAGGATTCATCGGCTCTAGGTACACGCTCTGACGGGTTTTCTTTACCTTCACGGAAATATTCTTAGCCAGGTTCTCCAGTGTTGCCTTCCGTCTTTCACGGTAATTTTCCGTATCCAGCTTTACGCGCACATAGGTAGAGCTGCCTTTATTCACAACAAGACTGACCAGATACTGAAGAGAATCCAGTGTCTGTCCGCGTTTTCCGATCAGGATCCCCATGTCTTCGCCGTTCATCTGGATGTTCAATCCTTCACCGTCATAATCGCTGATCAGTTCAACATCCATTCCCATCGCACCGTAGACATCTCTCAGGAAATTCTCTGCCTTATCAATGGCTTCCTGCGGATTCTCAAGCGGGCGGATCTCTCTTTCTCTTTTTCTCGAAACCGGCGCAGCCTCTTCCTGTTCTTCCGTCCTCTCAGTTTCAGGAGCAGCTTCTGTCTGCGCAGCTTCGGTTTCCATTGCTTCCTCAACCTCTTCAGCAGCTTCTTCCGGAACAGGCTCCGAAGCAGTATGCTCCACCTCTTCCCGGATAGAAGAGACAACCTCCTGAGCCTTTTCTCTCAGTTTCTGAGCTTCATAATCCGCCTCTGTCTTAATGCGGACTTCAATGACGGCATCCTTCTGCCCAAGTCCGAGAAATCCCTTTGATTCATGCTCAATCACAGTGTACACAATGTGATCACTGGTCACACCAAGCCGGATGGTCGCATTTGTGATTGCGTCCTCGACTGTTTTTCCGGTAACCCTGATTACTTCACTCATGGGTTTTATTCCTCCATGTATCTTGCTTACTTCTTTTTATGCTTTTCGTTGTACTCCGCAACCATATTTGCCTTTTCAGCCAGTGATCCGGGACGTACATTTGCCTTTTTGGAGACGGCGCTTTCGTCCAGTCCTACCGCTGCATTCTGCATCCGTTTTGCACGGCTTACTTCCGTGTTCACTTTTCTGGTATTGATGGCAGCATTCTGGGCGATCTGCGCACCGGATACACCGCCTTTCTTCTCCATCTTTTTCTTGTTCTTCTCAATATTCTTCCGAAGAATCTCTTCCATATCCTGTTTTTCAAGGTTTCTGTTGATGAAGAAGGTCTGAACCATTCTTACAACCGCGGACATAATCCAGTAGATGCCCATACCAACCGGAAGTGTCAGGCAGAAAAATGCGGACATCAGCGGCATGATATTGTTCATGGTTTTCATGGTTCCGGCCATCTGATCGGAACCTTCCGTCTGCGGATTGCCTGCCATGGAGATCTTGACGGATACCCACTGTGTCAGAGCCGCAAGCACCGGAACCAGAATCGCGCCGATCACAAGCCACACAGAGGCGTGCTCCTTGATGTAATTCATCGGCGTGTTGGCAATGTTCAGTCCAAGGAAGTTATTCATCTTGCCGATCGTATTCGAGGTCGAAGAGATGACATCCTTCAGATCCGGAAACTTCTCGGCAAGAGCCGTCCAGTTATCGGGACGGAACTTATACAGCGTATCAATGATGGTATTTTCCGTAAAGCTCTTCGAGATGGTCGTCGCCTGAATGGAGGAAGCGATCTCTTTCAGATAATCCTCCGCACCGGCAGTATTCAGAAGCTGGGATGCCAGCTGTGTGAACACATCCTTGACCTGTCCGACATAGGCCGGAATATTCATAATGACTCTGTACAGCGGAAACAGAATCAGCATCTGGATCGCCAGCTGTACACAGCTTCCGGCAGGATTGACTCCATATTTTGCGTAGACCTGCTGCGTTTCCTCATTCATACGCTGCATGCTCGCCTGATCATTCTTTCCTTTATATTTCTCACGAATAGCCGTCAGCTCCGGATTCATGAGAGGAGTCATTCTGGAAAACTTCTGCTGGCGATAAGTCAGCGGAAGCATGATCATATAGATGACAATGGTAAACAGAACAATCGACAGACCGATATTCGGAATATGAATCGCAACAAGAACCGCAAAGATTCCTGACATGATATATCCGAGTACCGTTGCGATCGGTCCGAGAATACCACCGCTCTTGGTAAGTAAATTCATGTGTACTACCTCTTTTGTAAGGATTCGGCATCAGATCTTTGGAACCTTTTGCCGAACAGTTCCTTTTTTATGGAGATGCTTATGGAACCGGGTCGTATCCCCCATGTGAAAAAGGATTGCACCTCAGGATACGCCAACCGGCAAGTACACCGCCCTTCAGTGCGCCGTGCTTCTTCACAGCCTGCAAAGCATAATTGCTGCAGGTGGGATAGTACGGGCACCGGGTGGTCTTGAGCGGAGAGAGATATTTCTGATACTTACGAATGGACCAGATCATGATCTTTTTCATGATTCTTCTCCTTTCTCCGCATGATTGCCTGTGATTTCTGCTCTTCTTCCCAAAGAGAGCAGCGCGCGCTCAATTGTAAAGAAATCACTTTCTTTCGCGCCCGGTCTGACCAGAACAATCAGGTCCAGACCCCTGTCAAATTCCAATTCGTGAAGCCTGTAGCTTTCTCTGACAAGTCTTGTCAAATGATGGCGGACTACGCTGTTGCCGACCTTTTTGCTCACCGATATTCCCACGCGGTTTGTATCAGCGCCCTTTCTTCTGAGCACATACAAAACCAGTGTCCGGTTTGCGACGGATCTTCCCCTCTGATAGACGACGGAAAAATCTCTGGTCTTTTTTAAACTCTCTGAAAATTTCATGGATTTACGTGAAAAGAGAGTTTCGAAGATGAATCGAAACTCTCCTTACCCTCATTTACGCGGAAAGAACTTTTCTTCCCTTGGCTCTTCTGGCCTGGAGAACTTTTCTTCCACCCTTTGTACTCATCCTGCTGCGGAAGCCATGTACTTTTGATCTCTGCCTCTTCTTCGGCTGAAACGTCATCTTCATCTGTCAAACACCCCCTTCGCTCCCAGATCTCTATCTCTCATGGGTTACTATAATCCCGCCATTCTTTCGAGAAAACATCTCTACAATTATATGCAGAAGACACTTCTCAGTCAAGACAGAAAAAACCGGAAAACTTGTCCACCAAATCCTTGCATTTTTCCCGAATATCAGTGGATAAAGAGGTTGATAACTGTGGACATGAAGTGGAAAACATTCAAAATTCCCAGTAAATACGGCTATTTCAGGAAGATAAGTTATCCACAGGTTCATTTTTCGTCCGATTGAAAATCCCGCCGTTTTATTTTATCATTTACATAATTTGAGCATCATTTGAAAAGAATCAAAGCAGGAGTTTAAGATATTTATGGCAGAAATCAGTTCAGAAACCTGGGAGGCAATCCTTCAGAGTGTCAAGACGGAATTCGACGTCACTGATGTTGCGTTCCGTACCTGGCTTCAGCCTCTGAAGGTTCATGACGTGAGAAACAATACCGTTGTGATTCTTGTTACCACAGGTCAGATGGGAATCGATTACATTTCAAAGAAATACCTGTTCCCTCTGAAGGTTGCGGTCGCGGAAATCACAGGTACCGAGTACGACATTGATTTTATTCTTCCGGAGCGGGCAGAGGAAGAAAACCTCAGAAATATTGACAAAGATCGAAATGAACTTCCTGACACAGACGCCAGGATCAATATGACGATGCTCGACGCCGGTCTGAACCCAAAGTACACGTTTGAGAACTTCGTGGTCGGCTCCAACAATAAGTTTGCGCACTCTGCAGCAGTCGCGGTCGCGGAGTCTCCCGGCAGAATGTACAATCCTCTTTTTATTTACGGAGGACCGGGACTTGGAAAAACGCATCTGATGAACGCGATCGCCGGTCATATCATCACGACACAGCCGGAGAAGTCTGTCTGCTATGTCTCTTCCGAGACATTTACGAATCAGCTGATCGACGCACTCAGAAATTCCAACAACAATAACCTGATCAATTCCTTCCGTCATCGTTATCGCACCATTGATGTTCTCCTTGTTGACGATATCCAGTTTATAATAGGAAAGGAATCGACACAGGAAGAGTTTTTCCATACCTTTAATGACCTGATTGGCAGAGAGAAGCAGATCATTATTTCCTCTGACCGTCCGCCAAAGGAATTCGACACACTGGATGAACGTCTGAAGACCAGATTTGCATCCGGTCTGCTGGCCGATATCCAGATGCCGGATTACGAAACCAGAATGGCGATCCTGCAGAAAAAGGCTGAGGCGGAGCACTACAGCATCAGCAATGAGGTTCTGAATTACATTGCGACAAACATCCGCTCCAATATCCGGGAGCTGGAAGGCGCTCTCACAAAGCTGATTGCGCTCAGCCGGGTCGAAAACAGCGAGATCACACTGGAGCTTGCGGAGAATGCCCTGAAGGAATTCATCTCTCCGGACAGAAAGAGAGAGATCACCGCGGACCTGATCATTACAACCGTAGCAGAGCATTTTAATATTTCCGCGCAGGATATCAGAGGCTCCAAGAGAAATTCCGAAATTGTGCAGCCCAGACACATTGCGATGTATCTGTGCCGCAATATGACAAACCTTTCTCTCAGCTCCATCGGGGATTCTCTCGGCAAAAGAGACCATTCCACTATCATGCATGGAATCGAAAAGGTTGACAACGACATCAAACAGTACGAGGATATTCGTCGGACCATTGATATTCTGAAAAAGAAGATCAATCCGTCCGATTGATCCGGATGATACCTTTTTCCACTGTTTTTTCCACTTTTCCACAGTTTAAACATGTGTATGAACGTGGATACAGTTCCCAAAAGAATCGATCCGGCATTCCTTCCTCCGAATCAGATCTGACAGAGGATGTGGACAGATCAGCAGTTTTCCTGTCTGAACAATGAAAACTGACAACCTGTTTTCCTCATGGAAAATGCTCTGGTTTTCAGAAAAAAAGGGCATTTCCACCAATCCACATCCCTTAAGAAGGAGAATACGAAGTATTTTTTATTATTTATTTCAGAGAGGCGGCACGCTATGAAGATCGTTGCATCGAAGCAGGAATTGATGAAGTCACTTGGTATCGTTTTGAGGGCAGTCCCTTCCAGGACTACCATGAGTATTCTTTATTGCATATTGATTGACGCGACAGTGGATACCATCAAGTTTACCTCAAATGACATGGAGCTTGGAATTGAGACCACTGTAAATGGTTCGATTGAAGAGAGAGGCCTGATCTGTCTGGATGCAAAGATGTTTTCCGATATCATCCGGAAGATGCCGGAAAATGACATTACGATCGAGGTGGGAAAGGATTACCAGACAACGATTTCCTGCGAGCAGTCTGTATTCCGTATCGTGGGAAAGGATACCACGGAATTCAGTCCGCTTCCTTCGATTGACAGAAAAGATCCTGTGACGCTGACGCAGTTTCAGCTGAGGGAGATGATCCGGCAGACGATCTTTTCGATCTCTCCGAATGATGCCAATAAGATTCTGACAGGAGAGTACCTGCAGATCAGGGAAAATGAAATCCGTCTGGTCGGACTGGACGGACATCGCATCGCGATCCGCAGAATTCTGATGGATAAGGTTTATGAAAACCGTGAGGCCATTATTCCCGGGAAGACGATGAATGAGATCGGGAAGATCCTGACCGGAGAGACGGAGGATGAAGTAAGGCTGTACTTTACCAAGAACCATGTTCTGTTCGAGATGGATCAGACAACCATTGTATCCCGTCTGATTGACGGAGTGTATTTCCGTGTTGATCAGATGCTTTCCAATGACTTTGAGACGAAGATGACGGTCAGAAAGTCTGAATTCTTCAACGCGGTGGACAGAGCGCTGCTCTTTACCTCTGAAGCGGATAAAAGGCCGCTGGTACTGACGATCGGACAGGATATCATGAATCTGCAGATCACATCACCGATGGGATCCATGTCGGATGATGTGCAGATCGGGATGGAAGGAAAGGAACTGAAGATCGGATTTAACCCGAAATTCATACTGGATGCTCTGCGTGTGATCGATGACGAGGAGATCCTGATCTACTTCCTGAATTCCAAGGCACCGTGCTTTATCCGGGATGAGGAGCAGTCTTATATTTACATGGTGCTGCCCGTAAACTTTGTATGACAGAAGCGCGAAGCGCGCGTCATGGAGAAGAGCGATATCATACTGTAGCTAACAAAAAAAGCGAAGATGGGCTGTGCGCAGCAGGAATCGTAAGGAGATGCTAATATGAATGATTTTACGCTTCGGGAGGGGGAAGACTTTATCCGCCTCGGTCAGCTTCTGAAGGCAGTTCGTCTGGTGGATGAGGGTTCTGACGCGAAATATGTGATTGCCAATGGTCAGGTTTTGGTGAATGGGGAAGTCTGTACCATGCGCGGCAAGAAGATCCATGATGGTGAGAGCGTCACTTTTAATGGTGAGACAATTCATGTACATCAGAGAGCTTAAACTGGATCATTTCAGAAATTACGACAGCCTGGATCTGGAGTTTTCTTCGGGGACAAATCTCTTTTACGGGGATAATGCCCAGGGAAAAACCAATATTCTTGAGGCTGTCTATTTCTGTGGAACGACGAGATCACACAGGACTTCCAGGGACAGTGAGATGATCCGGTTTGGTGCCGGGCAGGCGCATCTTCGGATGGAGATGCGTAAGCCTTCCATGGATTACCGGATTGACATGCACCTGAAGGAAGGGAAGGCGAAGGGGATTGCCATCAATATGGTTCCGATCCGAAAGGCGCAGGAGCTGATCGGGCTGGGACATTTTATTTTTTTTTCACCGGAGGATCTGGGCATTATCAAGAACGGTCCTTCCGAGCGGCGCAGATTTCTGGATATGGAGCTGTGTCAGCTGGATCAGTTCTATGTGTCTTCTTTGTCTGCCTACAATAAAGTTCTGCAGCAGAGGAACCGCCTTCTGAAGGATCTTTCCTTTCGTCCGCAGGATATGGGGACATTGGATGTGTGGGATGAGCAGCTGGTGAGGTACGGGTCGCATCTGATCCGGGCCAGGGAGAAGTTTGCCGGCCGTCTCGGGGACATCATCCGGCCGATTCACCGGAAGCTGAGCGGTGGGAAGGAAGAGATTCAGACCGGCTACGAGAAGAATACCACGCCGGAGCATTTTGCGGAGGATGTGAAAAACAGCCGGGAGAAGGATCTGTTTCTGAAGTCTACCGGATGCGGTCCGCACAGAGATGACCTGCGTTTTATGGTGAATGGAATTGATATCCGAAAATTCGGTTCTCAGGGGCAGCAGAGATCTGTGGCGTTGTCTCTGAAGCTGGCGGAGATTGAATTGGTGAAGGAATCCACGAATGATCTTCCGGTGCTTCTTCTGGATGATGTGCTGTCAGAGCTTGATACCGGAAGGCAGCATTATCTGCTGGATTCGATCGGTTCGATCCAGACTTTCATTACCTGTACGGGTCTGGAAGAATATCAAAACAGCCCTGTGCAGATTGACAGGATCTTTCATGTCAGTGAGGGAAAGGTTCTGTCTTCCTGACAGATGTTGCTATCGCGCTTTTATCATAGATGTGGTATAATTTTTATCAAATGCGTACAAGATAAGCAGACTTGAACTTCGGAGGATCTATGGGAATTGAAACAAGTGCCGAATACGGTGCGAATCAGATACAGGTACTGGAGGGATTGGAGGCGGTCAGAAAGAGACCGGGTATGTATATCGGGTCGACTTCTGCGCGCGGATTGCATCATCTTGTGTACGAGATCGTGGACAATTCCGTTGACGAGGCGCTGGCCGGTGCCTGCAGTCATATCAAGGTGAATATTCATCCTGACAATTCTATTACGGTAAGAGATGACGGAAGAGGAATTCCGGTTGGAATCAATGAGAAGACAGGCCGTCCCGCAGTTGAGGTCGTGTTTACGGTTCTTCATGCCGGCGGCAAGTTCGGCGGCGGGGGATATAAGGTATCCGGCGGTCTGCATGGTGTAGGTGCTTCCGTTGTCAATGCTCTGTCCGATTATCTGGAGGTTCAGGTTTTCTCAGAGGGTAAGATCTATCAGCAGCGTTACGAGAAAGGTCATGCGATGTATGACCTGAAGGTGGTCGGAACATGTGACCCCGAGGAGAGGGGAACGCAGGTTACCTTCATGGCGGACGGAACCATCTTTGAAACCCTGGAATATGATTTTGATACGCTCAGGCAAAGACTCAGAGAAACTGCATTTCTGACGAAGGGTCTTCGGATCACGCTCACGGATGAGAGGGTGGATCCGTGGAAAGAGCGTTCCTTCCACTATGAAGGTGGGATCCGGGAATTTGTGCAGTATCTGAATAAGGGAAAGACCCCTCTGTATGATGACATCATTGACTGCGAGGGCGAGAAGGATGGCGTTCTGGTAGAGATTGCTCTGCAGCACAACGACGGCTATAACGAGTCGACCTATTCCTTTGTCAACAATATCATTACGCCGGAAGGCGGAACGCACATGACGGGGTTTCGAAATGCCCTGACGAAGACGTTCAACGATTACGGGAGAGCACAGAAGCTGCTCAAGGACAGTGAGGAAAACCTGACGGGAGACGATATCAGGGAAGGTCTGACCGCGATCATCTCCATCAAGATTGCGGAACCGCAGTTTGAAGGACAGACCAAGCAGAAGCTTGGCAATTCCGAGGCAAGAGGTGCCGTGGAGAGTCTTCTGAGTGAAAAGCTCGGAATCTATCTGGAGCAGCATCCGCAGATCGGAAAGCTGATTATCGAAAAGTCCGTGATGGCACAAAGAGCCAGGGCAGCTGCCAGAAAGGCCAGGGATCTGACGAGAAGAAAGAGTGCCCTGGACGGACTGAGTCTTCCCGGCAAGCTGGCTGACTGTACGGACAAGAACAGAAATAATTGTGAGATCTTCATTGTTGAGGGAGATTCCGCCGGCGGTTCTGCCAAGACGGCCAGAGCCCGCGCTACGCAGGCAATCCTTCCTCTGCGCGGAAAGATCCTGAACGTTGAAAAGGCCAGATTGGACCGGATTCTGGGCAATGCTGAGATCCGCGCCATGATTACGGCCTTTGGAACAGGCATTCATGAAGACTTTGATATTGAGAAGCTTCGGTATAACCGAATTATCATCATGACCGATGCCGATGTGGACGGAGCTCATATTGCAACGCTGCTTCTGACCTTCTTCTACCGGTTTATGCCGGAGCTGATCCAGCAGGGGCATGTCTATCTTGCAACGCCGCCTTTGTATAAGCTGGAGAAGAATAAAAAGGTCTGGTATGCGTATTCCGACGAGGAGCTGAACCGGATTCTTGCGGAAGTCGGCCGGGATCAGAACAACAAGATCCAGCGCTACAAAGGACTTGGCGAGATGGATGCGGAACAGCTCTGGGAAACGACGATGGATCCGGAAAGACGGATTCTGAAGAGAGTTTCCATGGATGAAAATGACAAGTCCTCCATCGATGTCACATTTACGACACTGATGGGAGACCAGGTGGAACCGCGCAGGGAATTCATTGAAGAGAATGCTGCACGCGTACGCAATCTGGACGTATGATAAGGTTCGTTAGACGGACGGAATAGAAGAACGGAGCAGAGAATGGACGACAAAGTATTTGATCAGATCCGGGAAGTTGATCTTCAGAAAACGATGGAGGAGTCTTATATCGACTACGCGATGAGTGTCATTGCCTCCAGAGCGCTTCCTGATGTCCGTGACGGTCTCAAGCCTGTGCAGCGCCGAGTGCTGTACTCGATGATTGAATTGAACAATGGTCCTGACAAGCCGCACAGAAAGTGTGCGCGTATCGTCGGTGATACGATGGGTAAGTATCATCCGCACGGTGACAGCTCGATCTACGGCGCACTTGTCTATATGGCGCAGGACTGGTCCATGCGGTATCCGCTGGTGGATGGTCACGGCAATTTCGGTTCGGTGGATGGCGACGGCGCTGCTGCCATGCGATATACAGAGGCAAGGCTGTCGAAGATGTCCATGGAGATGCTCGCGGACATCAACAAGGATACGGTAGATTTTGTACCGAACTTTGATGAGACTGAAAAAGAACCGGTTGTGCTGCCGAGCCGTTTTCCGAATCTTCTGGTCAACGGGACGACCGGAATTGCGGTCGGTATGGCGACGAACATTCCCCCGCACAATCTGAGAGAAGTGATTGATGCGGTTGTGAAGATTATAGACAACCGTGTTCTGGAGGATCGCGATACCTCGATTGACGAGGTGATGAAGATCGTCAAGGGACCTGATTTTCCGACCGGTGCGCAGATCCTGGGCAAGAGCGGGATCTACGACGCTTACAGTACCGGAAGAGGAAAGATCCGGGTAAGAGCGATTACGGATATTGAGTCCCTTCCGAACGGAAAGAGCCGGATCGTGATCACGGAGCTTCCCTACCTGGTGAATAAGGCCAGACTGATCGAGAAGATGGCGTCTTTGGTGCGCGAAAAAAAGATTGACGGAATTACCGGCATTACGGATGAATCCAGCCGGGAGGGTATGCGCATCAGTATCGATATCCGGAAGGATGCAAACGCGAATATTATTCTGAATAAGCTGTTTCTTCATACACAGCTGCAGGATACCTTCGGCGTAATCATGCTGGCGCTGATTGATAATAAGCCGAGAATTCTGAACCTTCTTGAGATGCTGCAGTATTATCTGAAGCATCAGGAGGAGGTTGTCACAAGACGCACAAAATATGACCTGAACAAAGCACAGGAGAGAGATCATATCCTGCAGGGTCTGCTGATTGCACTTGACCATATTGATGAGGTTATCCGGATCATCCGCTCCTCGGAAAATGTACAGACTGCGAAGGCTTCCCTGATGGAGAAGTTCGGTCTGGATGATGCGCAGGCGCAGGCGATCGTGGATATGCGTCTGAGAGCGCTGACCGGTCTGGAAAGAAGCAAGATCGAGGCGGAGCACGCACAGCTGCAGAAAACAATTGCCCATCTGAAGGCGATTCTTGCTGATGAGAAGCTGCTTCTCGGTGTGATCCGTGAAGAGCTGCTTGTGATTTCCGATAAGTTCGGAGATGACCGAAGAACCAGAATCAGCTTCGATGTCGGTGAATTTGACGCGGAAGACCTGGTGGAGAAGGAGGATGTTGTCATCACGCTGACGAAGCTTGGATATATCAAGCGGATGAGCGAGGACAATTTCAAATCCCAGAACCGGGGCGGCAGGGGCATCAAAGGCATGCAGACTCTGAAGGAGGATTACATCGACCGCCTGCTTATGACGGATACGCATGCGGATCTGATGATATTTACCAACAAGGGCCGTGTCTATAAGATGAAGGCCTATGAGGTTCCGGAGGCGGGGCGCGCCGCAAGAGGAACCGCGATTGTGAACCTGCTGCAGCTTCAGAGCGATGAGAGTCTTTCTGCCGTGATTGCGGTCGGCTCCGATGAAGAATATGACAAGAACGGATATCTTACCATGGCAACCAGACGCGGACAGATCAAGCGTACGCAGCTGTCTGAGTATGCGAATGTCCGCAAGAACGGATTGATCGCGATTGCGCTGCGGGTAGATGATGAATTGATCTCCGTGGAGGCAACGGATGATAAGAAGGAGATTCTTCTGGTCACGAAATATGGACAGTGTATCCGGTTCAAGGAATCGGATGCAAGGGTTACCGGAAGATCCTCCATGGGTGTGCGCGGGATTAACCTCATGGATGGAGATGAGGTGGTTTCCATGGTGACGGCAGATGCCGCTCCCTATCTTCTGACCGTATCGGAGAAGGGCATGGGCAAGCTGACGGAGATTGGAGAATTCAAGACCCAGAGCCGCGGCGGAAAGGGTGTGCTGTGCTACCGGATCCTGGAGAAAACCGGTAATCTCGTGTCTGCTATGGCGGTGGAACAGGATGATGAGATTCTGATGATTAACTCGGACGGTATTATCATCCGGATGAGCTGTGAGAATATATCCGTGGTCAGCAGAATCACCTCCGGCGTGAAACTGATGCGGCTGAATGAAGAGGATCTCGTCGTCTCTGTTGCGAAGGTGCGAGAAACGGTATCAAAGAGTCCGGAAGATGAAGAGGACGAGATGGAGGATTCCATCGATGGAGAAGTTTCTTCCGAAGATATGGAAGAGATAAAAGAAGAGGCAGAAGAAGTCGAAGAAGACGACGGGGAAGAAAGATGAGAAAAACAGGAATATGCATCCTTGCTTTGAGTGTTGCGATGGGTACGGGTGCCTGCGGAATGATGGGCAATCTTCAGAATACGGCTCAGACAGAAACCAACGCCGGTGACTATCTGATCGATGAGGTTGGAGATATGATGGAAGGTGTGCAGTCAGAGACAGAGCTGGATCTTGTTGTTCCGGATGAACATCCCGGAGAGGGCATGACAGAAGGCGCGGATGACCTGCTGCAGCAGGCTCCTGCTGAGACCGAGAAGACAGAAGGAGCGGACGCTCTGCCCGTCTCACCTGCTGAAACGGAGACAAAGATGTCCTATGGTCCTTTGGAAAGACCTCTGAAGGAGCTGATCAGTCCGAGAGAAGCAGCCGGGGAAAACTGGGCTGTGGCGTATGAGGATCTGGAGACCGGAGAGAGCTATGGATATCGTGAAGATGAGACGCTGCAGTCGGCCAGCGTTGTGAAGCTCTTCATTATGGGAGCCGTCTACCGGTATATGTGCTATCCCCCGGAGGGAGAGGAAGTGATTCCTTTCGGCGAAGAATACAGTGGACAGCTGAGGGATACCATCGTAAGCATGATTACGGTTTCGGACAATAACTGTGCGAATCTGCTCATTGACCGCCTCGGAGAGGGCGACTTCGCGAAAGGCACACAGAGGATCAAAGACTTCTGTGAGGAGAACGGATACGTCGGAACCTCGATCGGACGCAGATTCATGGAGTCCAATCCGAGCGGAGATAATTACACGACTGCCGCGGATACAAGGAAGTTCCTGTCTGACCTCTATCATGGGAAGCTGGTTAACGAAGAGGCCTCCGGAAAGATGCTGGACATTGTCAGGGGGCAGACCAGAAAGAACAAGATACCCGCAGGACTTCCGGCAGGATTTACCAGCGGGAATAAGACCGGTGAAATGCCGGAAGGATATGGCCTTGGATGCATTGAGAACGATTCGGCAATTGTATTTGCGCCGGAGGGAATGGGAGAAGGCTACGTCCTGACGGTAATGAGCACGAATCTGGGCGGAAGAAATTCCGAGGCGATCAGCACGATCGTACAGATTTCATCCATGGTTGCGCAGTGGTATACAGAGCAGCACAGCTGAGTGCACAACAATAGAACAAACAGGAATAATAAAACAGAGGAGAGCATAGGATGAAGTATGTATCAACCGATAAGGCGCCGGCAGCGATCGGCCCGTATTCTCAGGGAATTATCGTAAACGGAGTTGCGTATTTTTCCGGACAGATCCCGGTAGATCCTGCTACGGGCAATGTCCCCGGTGACACGATTGAAGTCCAGGCTGAGCAGAGCTGCAAGAATGTCGGTGCGCTTCTTGCGGCAGTCGGGTCGGATTTTGACCATGTCTTCAAGACGACCTGCTTCCTGGCGGATATGGCTGACTTTGCCGCATTCAATGCGGTCTATGAGAAATACTTTACGTCTAAGCCGGCCCGCTCCTGTGTCGCGGTGAAGGACCTTCCGAAGGGTGTTCTGTGCGAGATCGAAGCAGCTGCCGAGCTGTAAGAGATTTGAGAGAATAAAAGAATGGGAATTCGAACAACAGCTGCGATCCTGTCGGCACGTATGCTGAGCTTTGCCTGCAAGATCGCAGGCAAACAGGGCGTGACGATGGCGGGAAAGCTTGCCATGAAAATGGATCCTCAGATTCTGAGAAAGCTTGCTTCCCAGGTGAGAGGGGAGATCATCGTTACCTGCGGGACCAACGGAAAGACGACGACGAATAATCTGATCTGCTCTGCGTTGGAGGCGGAGGGCAAAAAGGTGATCTGCAACCACACCGGCTCCAACATGCTGATGGGGGTGGCGGCTGCATTTGTCCTGAATGCGTCTGCCGGCGGAAAAGTGGATGCGGATCATGCGGTGATCGAGATCGATGAGGCATCGACCGTACGGGTATTTCCGCATTTTAAGCCGGATTACTGTGTGCTGACGAATCTCTTCCGGGATCAGCTGGATCGCTACGGGGAGATCGATATCACGATGGATCTTCTCAGGAAGGCATTCGACATGGCGCCGGATATGAAGATTATTGTGAATGGAGATGACTCTCTGAGCACTTATCTGGCGCAGGAAAGCGGCCACCCGGTGATTACCTACGGAATCAGTGAACAGGTGAAGGGCGCGCAGGGTTCTGCCGACGGGAGCACCAGGGAGATCCGTGAGGGCCAGTTCTGCAAACGATGCGGGGAGAAGCTGGAGTATACGTTCTATCATTACAGCCAGCTGGGAATCTACCGCTGCCCGAAGTGCGGCTTCCATCGTCCGGAGATAGACTTCGATGCCTGTCATGTTGACCTGAAGGACGGGCTGACCTTTGATGTGAAGGAGCGTGCCCGGTCCTCGAAAGATCCGCAGAGCGCTAAGACAGCGCTGCGCAGGATTCATGCGAATTACCGCGGATTTTACAATATCTACAATATTCTGGCCTGCTGGGCGGCAGTGCGCACTGCCGGGATCGGGACGGAGCATTTTGACAGCATGCTGGAGAGATACAATCCGGAGAATGGCAGAAATGAACTGTTTCAGATCGGCAGGACGAAGGTACTTCTGAATCTTGCGAAGAATCCTGCCGGATTCAATCAGAATATCTCCTCGGTGATGGAGGATCGCAGCCAGAAAGATCTCATTATCGTGATCAATGACAACGCCCAGGACGGGAAAGATATCTCCTGGCTGTGGGATGTGGACTTTGACCGCCTGCAGGAGGAAAGCATCCGTTCCATCACAGTCAGCGGACTGCGATGCCAGGATATGCGCCTTCGTCTGAAGTATGTATCGATCAAAGCCGATCTCATCGCGGATGTCAAAACAGCGATTGAAAAGCGCCTTGAGGATGGCTGCGGGAATCTGTACGTACTTGTGAACTATACGGCGCTTTACTCGACGCATCTGATCCTGAAGGATATGGCAGAAAAACTATGAAAATTACAATTGGACATCTCTATCCAGATCTTCTGAATCTCTATGGAGACCGCGGGAATATCCAGTGTATGAAGATGCGCCTGGAATGGCGCGGATATGAGACGCAGGTCATCGAATATAATCTCGGGGATGCGATCGATTTTTCGAAGCTTGATATCGTCCTTTTAGGCGGCGGAAGCGACCGGGAGCAGATGATTGTCTGCCGCAGACTGCAGGAGATCCAGAAGGATTTTCAGGCATATGTGGAAGACAATGGCGTTGTGATCGCGGTATGCGGCGGTTATCAGCTTCTCGGCCATGCATACAGTACGCCGGACGGCGATATGGAAGGACTGCATCTGGTGGATCTGACGACGAAGCAGGGGAGCCCTCGTCTGATCTCCAACATCGTCCTGGAGAATCCCATGTTTCCTTATCCGGTCACCGGGTTTGAAAATCATGGCGGAAGAACCTATCTGGGAGAAGGGGTGAAACCCTTCGGAACCGTGGTCTTCGGATACGGAAACAACGGTGAAGACAAGCAGGAGGGGGTGCTGTACAAGAATGTCGTCGGCACTTACCTGCACGGTCCGCTCCTTCCGAAGAACCCGCATGTCTGTGACTATCTCCTGAAAAATGCGCTTCAGCGCCGCGGCATCACGGATGCGCTGCAGGAGCTGGATGACACGCAGGAGAAGGAAGCAAATGATTATATCGTGAAGCGGTTTGTAAAAAATGGGTGACTTGTAACGCAACACTATACAGTATATGTTGCATTTCCAAATGGAAAGTGATACACTGTTTTCTGAACTAAGATCTGCTGGGGAGCAGAATAATGAAGGACTAAGGGGAGTATCATGAAATTCAAATATCCTTTCTTTTATCGTGCTCTGTCATGCTTTCTCATGACAGTTCTTCTCCTTTTTGGCTGTGTTTCCTTTACATGGGCTGATGAAGAAGAGGAGGAGGAGTATATCCCTGAAGAATATTATGAACCGATCCAGTCGAATGCAGTCGAAGGATGGCCTGAGGGACAGGCGATTCAGGCTGCGGCGGGTGTCGTGCTGGATATGGATACCGGTGCCTGGCTTTATTCCAAGAATTGTGACCGACAGCTGTATCCTGCGTCGATCACAAAGATCATGACGGCTCTTCTGACGATCGAGAACGCGGATCTGGATGCTGTCATGACCTGCTCTCCCATTGTTTATGAGCTGGATGAGAATGCATCGAATACGGGGCTGTCAGAGGGAGAACAGATGAACATCCGGGATGCCCTGTACACGCTCATGCTGGAGTCTGCGAATGATACGGCAAATGCGCTGGCAGAGTATGTGGGCGGCTCCCTGGAAGGCTTTGCCAAAATGATGAATGACAAGGCCGCTTCTTTAGGGTGCACGGGCACGCATTTTTCCAATCCGTCCGGTTTGTCCGCGGATGATCACTATACGACAGCGCATGATATGGCGCTGATCGCGCAGGCTGCCTGGGAAAATGAAACGTTCCGGACCATCTGCGGAACGGTGGAGTATGAGGTGGCACCCACCAATATGTACGAGGAAACCCGGTACCTTTCCAACCATCATCAGATGATGAAATCGGATACCGATTATTATACCGGCTGGTGCACGGGCGGTAAGACCGGCTTTACGCAGATGGCGTGGAATACGCTGGTAACTTACGGGGAAAAGGACGGAATGCATCTGGTGTGCGTTCTCCTTCACGGAAACGGCGCGGACCAGAATTATCTTGAGACCATCGATCTCATGAACTACGGGTTCAACAATTTCCAGCATGTATCCATGCTGCAGGGGAAGGATGACAAGACGCTCTCAGATCTGATGAAGGTGAATTACCTCGGAAAAGCAGCGTCTCTCAGCGCTCCTGAGCTGACCCAGATTGCCTCTCATACGGGCGGTGTGCGTATGGTGACGATTCCTTCCGGCGCAGCCGCGTCAGAGGTTGTGACCGCTTCCGGTACGGCACCGTCAGCGCCCGGCGAGATGTCCGTGATCCCGTATCTGTATCATGACTGGCAGGTAGGCACCATGAGCCTTACCGTGAATCCGGTTTCATTGAATCTGTCTTATCCGTGGCAGACGGTTGTCCGCGTGAGAGCGGAGGGAGAGACCGGAGACAAGGAAGTAAGCATTCAGGATACCAGTGATATTGTCTGGCAGGATGTGGGAGACTTTGCCAATGGTATGGCAGGAAAGATTGGCACATTTGTTCAGGAGAACCGGAAGGGACTGATCCTGGCGGTCGGGCTGATCCTGATTGTGCTGCTGCTGCTTCTTCTGATGCTCTTGCTGCGCTCCACGAGAGAGTATCGTTCCAAAAAGAAAATGCGTGCTGCCAGAAGGGAAGCACAAAGGCTCGAGGAGGAGATTGAAGCCAAGTCAACAGCCGAGATTGAGGAAGAACTGCGCCGGGCAATGGCCATGGAAGAAGAAAGACGCAACGAAGATGACTGGAAGCAGGACCCTGGACTTGAAGACCTGGATCTTTCGGAAGATCCGGGAAATGAGGAGACTTGAATATGAACTGGGTTGCACCGATTAAGGACAGCGAAACGCTGAGACGATATGAGCAGGAGCTCATGAATCTGGACAAAAAATACTTTATCATGTTTCGCATGGGAGTCGGGACGGGACTGCAGGTGCAGGACCTTCTGAAGCTTGCGGTGGATGATGTGCGGGGAAAGAATTCCATCACGGTATACCTGGGTACGAAGAAGATCAAAAGGACCTACCGCTTTGAGCCGGATCTGAAGCAGGTGATTGAGGAGTACACGGAGGGAAAGGAGAAGACAACGCCGCTGTTTCTCGGACATCGCAACAAGGCAATCTCAAGAGAGCAGGCTTACCGCGCCATGAAGGCTGCCGGTCAGCGAATCGGTCTGGGTGCGGTCGGCGCGCAGACCATGCGGAAGACCTTTGCGTGGAAGTATTATAAGAATACAGGGGATATCGCGTATCTGACAAACCTTCTGAATCACGCGTCCCCGTCTGTCACCTTCCGGTTTATCGGAGAGAAGCCGAAGGTAGACGCCATTGCTTCCTTCATGACGCCGGAGGAAAATGTCCGTGCCAGGAGAAGCTTATTCGAAGACGGTTCGGGCATCACGAGAATGGAACAGATCAAGGATACGATGAATTTCCTGGAAGACGAGCTGGAGAATCCGGGAAATGACGATGCTTTTTACGGCAGGGTGGAAACGCTGCTCAAGAGCATCGAGGATCTGATTACGGATTTTCATATTGAGCGTGCAAATCTATAAGGAATCGCAGCAGACCCTGCTGATCCGGGCAGCTGCACCGCATGGCAGGAAGGTTCAGGACATCCGGTGCAGGCGCCTGCGATGACGCAGGGTTTCCTGTTTTTTCTTGACGGCCTCGACATCTTCCAGCGAGGCCTTTCTTGTTGTCTTGACCGCATACCACCCATTGTCTGAATTCTGGCGGATACGGATCTTGCTGCGAAACAGGCCATGCTCCGGACACTGGGCAATACACAGATAGTTGCGTCCGTTATCGGAGAACCAGCGGATGCTGCGCCGGATCTTCTGATCACAGACAAGGCATCTGGTCGAGGTAATGACACGGTCCTTCATGACAGACTCTCTGAGCGGGAAGGACTTGGAAATGTACTTCGTATATCCGTTGTAGTGCACCAGGATTTCTTCGCTGCGTTTTTCCGGCGTGTGATAAGTGTCGATGGAAGAGTAGCAGCGGATATCCTCTTCCGGGAGCATCTGCAGGATCCTGGCGGTATAACAGGCGTCTGAGAAGGCATCGTGAAATTCTTCCGTCTTCTCAATCTGCAGATATTCAACCGCCCATTCTAAGGATCTGCGCTTTTTTCCATCTTCATGAACGTAGGAAAAGATCTTCTGAACGTCCCGGTAGAAAAAGGGAAATGGGAAAGGCCAGCGCCCGGTCAGATTGCCGTGGTCGATATGCCAGCGGACATTTCTCTGCAGCTCTGTCAGATCGCCCGGTCCCCAGGTGCAGAAAACCGGCGAAGCGCCGCACCAGACCAGGAAATCCGCGAAGACATGCGGAAAGGTGCGTTTTCCCTCAAAATCATGTTCCGTCATATGGATGACATTGCGGGTCATATAGTGCAGCTTTCGGTACAGTACCGGGCGGATGGTCTCATGAAAGGTTCCGATCTGCTGAAAAGACGAATCTAATTTTACCGCCCCGATCTCTATGATCTCAAAAGGCAGCTTCGGATCCTCATTCTTTTTTCCGTAAGGACACTGGTTCCATTCCAGGTCCAGAACAATATAATTCACAGCTGCACACTTTCCAGTCGGCAGGACAAATACGCTTCTTAAGGTGAATTCAGTATAGCGAGAATCCGTACCTTCGTCAATTTGCTCATGGTCAGAAGAAAAATTCGTCGATATTTCCAATGATAAAATCGGATTCGTTTTTTCTTGTCGTTTTGCACGTCTTCATCTCTTAAATTTTGTAAACTTAAGCAATGGAGTGTTTTTGCCGCCTGCGGTATACTCTCAATAGTTGTTAATATTTTCTTACTCTCATTGGAGGATTATTAGATGGCAAGCTTATCTTTGGAACACATTTGTAAGGTTTACCCGAACGGTTTTGAGGCGGTTAAGGATTTTAACCTTGAGATTGCGGACAAGGAATTCATCATCTTTGTCGGCCCGTCCGGTTGCGGAAAGTCCACCACACTTCGTATGGTTGCCGGACTTGAGGAGATTTCCTCCGGTACCCTGAAGATCGGTGATCGTGTTGTCAACGATGTTGAGCCGAAGGATCGTGACATCGCCATGGTCTTCCAGAGCTACGCTCTGTATCCGCATATGACCGTTTATGATAACATGGCATTCTCACTGAAGCTGAGAAAGACCCCGAAGGATCAGATCGACAAGATGGTTCGCGAAGCGGCTAAGATCCTTGATCTGGAGAAGCTCCTTGACAGAAAGCCGAAGGCTCTGTCCGGCGGCCAGAGACAGCGTGTTGCGATGGGACGTGCCATCGTTCGTAACCCGAAGGTCTTCCTGATGGATGAGCCGCTGTCCAACCTGGATGCGAAGCTCCGTGTTCAGATGAGAACCGAGATCTCCAAGCTGCATCAGAGACTGGGCGCTACCATCATCTACGTTACGCATGACCAGACCGAGGCTATGACGCTTGGTACCAGAATCGTCGTTATGAAGGACGGCGTTGTCATGCAGGTCGACACCCCGCAGAATCTGTACAACAAGCCGGCGAACCTGTTCACCGCTGGATTCATCGGATCTCCGCAGATGAACTTCCTGGATGCCAAGGTTCTTCCGGATGGAAGCCTGGATCTGGGTGATGCAGGAAAGGTTGCTCTTCCGGCTGAGAAGTCGAAGAAGCTGGTTGACGGCGGATATGTCGGCAAGACCGTTATCATGGGTGTTCGTCCTGAGCATCTGAATGATGATCCGGAAGTTGTTGCGAAGAGCAATTCCGTGCTTGACGCGAAGATCGAAGTTTATGAGCTTCTCGGTGCGGAAGTATTCCTGTACTTCACCATCAACGGAGCGAACATGACTGCCCGTGTCAATCCGAAGACGGATGCGAGAACCGGATCGGAAGTCAAGTTTGCGATCGATGTTGACAAGGTTCATGTTTTCGATAAGGAGACAGAGCTGACGATCACCAACTGATTGGATAGCAGAATATAAGCGAGGGCCGTCCCGATGGGACGGTCCTCTTGATTATCAGGGGTTTTTTCTGTTATTGTAAGGGAGTGCAGGCAAAAGCCATGAAACACGCCTGCATGGAAGTCAGGCTTTGTCCCTTGCAGTATCCTGTTATTAGAACAAAGTGAGGTCACACTTATGATATCGAACCAGACGATCAAAGCATCGATTGATAAGCTGAAGGCAATTACGAAGATTGACTTTTCCGTGAGAAGCTTGGACGGATATGTAACTGCGGCAACAGATAATATGGAGGAGATCAGTCCTGCCGTGGTGCAGCAGTTTGCCTCTTCACCGGCGGACAGCCAGGAGCTGCAGGGGTTTCATTTTTTCAAGGTGATGGGAGAGGAGATCCCGGAGTTCGTCCTGATCGCGAAGGGTGCCGGCGAGGACGTTCACATGGTAGGACGGATCGCAGTCAGCCAGCTGCAGGATCTGATCATTGCGTACAGGGAGCGGTTCGATAAGAATAATTTTGTTCAGAATCTTCTTCTGGATAATCTGCTTTTGGTTGATATCTACAACCGCGCGAAAAAGCTGGAGATTGAAGTGCAGATGCGGCGCGCTGTCTATATCATCGAGACCCGGAATGAGCGGGACAATTCCGCGATGGAGGTGATCCGGAATTTGTTCGGAGATGATGATGGCAGCCTGATTACGGAAGTGGATGAGAAAAGCATCATTCTGATCAAGGGTCTCGGGGACAATGAGACGTATGAGGATCTGGAGGAGGTTGCCAACAATATCCGTGATACGATGAACACGGAGGCAATGATCGATGTGAGGGTTTCCTGCGGAACCATCGTAAATGAGATTGCCCAGGTTTCCCGTTCCTTCAAGGAGGCGCGGATGGCGCTGAATGTCGGAAAGATCTTCTATTCTCAGGACAGAGTCCATATGTACAGGAAGCTTGGAATCGGGCGCCTGATCTACCAGCTTCCGGAGAATCTGTGCCGTCTGTTCCTGAAAGAGGTGTTTACCAGACAGCAGCCGGAGTCCTTTGATGAGGAAACGCTCACGACCATCAATATGTTTTTCGGAAACAGCCTGAATGTTTCCGAGACAGCCAGGCAGCTGTTTGTTCACCGCAATACGCTGGTGTATCGCCTGGAAAAGCTCTCCAGGTCGACCGGTCTGGACATTCGCTCCTTTGATGATGCGGTCACGTTCAAGATTGCCTTAATGGTGGAGAATTATCTGAAGTATATGGAGAAGCATCCTTCCTGAGCAGCAGGCGGCCTGCATTTTGGCAAAGGCAGACGTCGTGGTCTGCTGTGGCCGGAAAGAAAGGAATCTGAGCGTTCAAAACGACAAAGAAGCTGCGATGTATATCAGCTTCTGACAGGGTTTACGGATTGTTTCCGTCAGGGAGATAGATTCTCCTTGACGGAATTTTTTGACTTTGTTAATCTCTTTGTCAGTGAATTGAATCTTGTGTAGTTCTCTTATTCAGAGGCGGCGGAGGTACAAAGGACCGTTGAAACCGCGGCAACCCCGTTCTCATACGGAAGGTGCCAACCTGAGCGAGTGATCTCGAACAATAAGGGGACTCAGCACCAATCGTTGAGTCCGTCATGCGCGGACTTATTTTTTGTTTATAGCCGGTATTCACGCAGCCAGGAAAAGGCGCGGGCGGTGAGATGCGAAATACCGACGGCATAGGGAAGGAGCAAAGATATGGAGAAAATACTGTTTACCTCGGAGTCTGTCACAGAGGGACATCCGGATAAAGTCTGCGACGCGATTTCTGACGCGATTCTGGACGCGGTTGTCGCGCAGGATCCGATGAGCCGTGTTGCCTGCGAGACAGCGGCATGCACCGGTTTTGCCGTGATTATGGGTGAGATTACGACGAACGCAAATGTGGATTATCAGAAGATTGCCCGCGATACGATCCGTGAGATCGGCTATACCGGCGGGGATATGGGATTTGACGCGGATTCCTGCGCGATCTTCGTAGCGCTGGACAAGCAGTCTGAGGACATTGCCATGGGCGTTGACAAGGCGCTGGAGGCAAAGGAGAACCAGATGTCGGACAGCGAGATCGAAGCGATCGGCGCCGGTGACCAGGGCATGATGTTCGGATATGCGACAAATGAAACCGAAGAATACATGCCGTTTGCGATTTCTCTGGCGCATAAGCTTTGCCTGCAGCTGACCAAGGTCCGCAAGGATGGCACGCTCAAGTACCTCAGACCGGACGGAAAGAGTCAGGTTTCCGTGGAATATCAGGATGGAAAGCCGGTACGTCTGGATGCGGTGGTGCTTTCCACACAGCATGATCCGGATGTCACCCAGGAGCAGATCCACCAGGATATCAGGAAATACGTTTTTGATCCGATCCTTCCGAAGGATATGCTGGATGAAAACACGAAGTACTTTATTAATCCGACGGGACGGTTTGTCATTGGCGGTCCGCACGGGGATGCCGGCCTGACCGGGCGTAAGATTATCGTGGATACCTACGGCGGAGCTGCAAGACACGGCGGCGGTGCATTTTCCGGAAAAGACTGCACGAAGGTAGACCGCAGCGCAGCGTATGCTGCCCGTTATGTGGCGAAGAATGTGGTGGCGGCGGGCCTCGCGGACAAGTGCGAGATTCAGCTCTCCTACGCGATCGGCGTTGCGCAGCCGACCTCCATCATGGTGGATACCTTCGGAACCGGCAAGATCAGTGATGAAGGAATCACGGATATCATTCGTGAGAACTTTGATCTCCGCCCGGCCGGAATCATCAAGATGCTCGATCTTCGCCGCCCGATCTACAAGCAGACTGCGGCATATGGACATTTTGGAAGAAATGATCTGGATCTTCCGTGGGAGAAGCTTGATAAGGTTGAGGTACTGAAGAAGTATCTGTAATAATAGCTGTCAGATAAAGTACTCCCCCGCTTTTTTGTGACCATCAGAGTCAGGAAGGCGGGGGAGATTTGTCATCTCCATAACAGGAGTGGCGGAAGGCGTGAAAAGAGAACGATGAGAATTGAGTATGAAGACCGTGAGCTGGTCGTTATATATAAGGAAGAGGGGCTTCCGGTGCAGACGGGGCGCACTTCACGCAAGGACGCCGTGAGTCTGCTGAAGAATCATCTGGCGCAGACCGCACGGGAAGTATCCGGAGAAAAGAATCCCGGGAAACAGGGGGGCAATGCGGAGCCTTACCTGGGGATTGTCCACCGGCTGGATCAGCCGGTGGAAGGACTTCTGGTTTTTGCGAAAACGCCCGGGAGTGCGGCAGCGCTCAGCGCGCAGGCTGCGTCAAAGGATGGAATGGAGAAGGTGTATCAGGCAGTTGTGAACCTGAATTCCGCCTCCTATCCTCTGGCAATCGAAGGAAGGAAGCGGGAGGTTACCCTGACAGACTGGCTCGGACGGGACTTTGCCTCGAACACCGCATATATCGCATCAGAGGGAGAGAAAGGTGCCAGGAAAGCACAGCTGTCTTTCCGCACGCAGTGGATCAAAGAGGGACGTGCGCTTCTTCAGATCCGTCTTCAAACAGGGCGGCATCATCAGATCCGGATCCAGATGGCACACGCCGCAATGCCGCTCGTGGGAGATCGGAAATATGGCGGTGCAGCAGATGAGGGAGAAGGAGATAACAGCAGCGCGGCGTATCCGCTTTGCCTGTGCGCGGCGAAATTATGCTTTACGCACCCTGCTTCAAAGAAAGGCATGACTTTCTGTATCGAGCCATCCTGGTTGCCACTGTTTTCAAAAGATGCTAACATGAGCATTGAATGATTGAAAAAAAGCAGTTGAAGATCATATAAGAACAGTAAGAACAGGAAGAGAAGCATTGCAGCAGAAACGGGAAGTTAAGATTCTCCTTTCAGAAAGCTTTAAGGAGCTTGTCCTTGAGAAGCCGGTTGAGAAGATTACGATCAAACAGATCACAGACCGCGCTGGCGTGATCAGGGTTACTTTCTATAACCATTTTCAGGATAAATACGAACTCCTGGAATGGATCTGCCGGGAAGAGGTGGTAGGTCCGAGCAGGATCCTTCTGCAGAATAATATGCAGCGGGAAGCAGTCACGTTTCTCTTTACCGCGCTTTTGAAAAACAAGGGATTCTACAGTCATGTCGCGCACACGACAGGGCAGAATTCCTTTGAGAGCATTATGCGGGAACTGATCTCTGAAGTAATCAACGAATACTTTCTGTCAAATGACCCTGTCCGGTCCCCCAGGCATAGCTGGATCACTTCAAAATGGATTGCGGATTTCTATTCTCAGAATCTGACGTTTGTGCTGATGAGCTGGATTGAGAAGGATATGAGCGTCCCGCCCGAGGAGATGGTGAATATCTATGAGCTGATCTCCAATCATTCCACGATTGATCTTCCAAAGGAGTTCTGATCCGCTCAGGATCAGCGGATTCGTGGAAAAATCGTGGATAATCCGTGGATAAACCGGATAGAAAATGATTGACAATCATTTACCCCCTACTTTATAATAACCGTTGCCGCACCAAAAAAAGGCGCGGCAAAAAAACGGAATACAGATTGTAATCCGGGCTCGGAGAAGTACTCAAGAGGCCGAAGAGGCGCCCCTGCTAAGGGTGTAGGTCGGGAGACCGGCGCGAGGGTTCAAATCCCTCCTTCTCCGCTGGATCAGAAAAAAAATTTTCTGATTCCTCAAAAATCTATTGACAAAACAATTTGTCAGTGATAGATTAGTCGAGTCGCCGAAAGAGCGGCAGACAAGAAGAGTTCTTTGATAACTGAACAGTGAAACAACCTTGAAGATTCT
>Ga0256405_10003458_pt1 | contig 32414 bp, 36 predicted proteins | sample RumenRJG_02DNA_FD_189096 | JGI IMG/M metagenome (GOLD analysis project Ga0256405, IMG submission 189096) | Bovine rumen microbial communities from Lethbridge, Alberta, Canada - RJG_02 | ecosystem: Host-associated > Mammals > Digestive system > Stomach > Rumen | place: Canada: Alberta...
AGAGCAGCTCAGGCGGATCGTGGCCCTGCCTTTCGCGGCGTTGCTGACAGCCTGGGTCTGTACGCTGTTCTGAATACGGAAGATGGTATGAGATATAACTAACGAAGAACAAAGGAGATATGACAAATGGAATTTGTGGAAATGGGAAAACAGGACGGAAAGACCCTTATGCTGCTGCCGGGGACGGCCTGCGACTATCAGACGAACTTTGCTGCGGTGCTGGATCGGCTGGGCGAGAAATATCACCTGATCTGCGTGAACTACGACGGTTTTGACGGCAGTGATTTGATCTTTCCGGACATCATCACGGTTACTGAGAAGATTGAAACATATATTCAGGATCATTTCGGAGGTCGCCTGAACGGCGCGATCGGCTCCTCTTTAGGAAGCACCTTTGTGGGGCAGCTGATCCAGCGGGAAAAGGTCCATCTCGATCACGGTATTTTCGGAAGCCCGGATCTGGACCAGAGCGGGAAATTCAGCGCCTGGCTCCAGTCAAAACTGGTCGTACCGCTTCTGACCAGCTTTACCAAGAGCGAAAAAAAGAAAGCAAAAACCAGAGAAAAGCTCAAGAACTTTTTTGAAATGGACGACGAGACAGCGGATCGGTTCATGGGCTGCTTTGCCAGGTTCAGTCCGGAGTCCATTAAAAACGAATATTACACGGATCTGCTCACCTGGCTGAAGGACGATATCCACGTGGAGGGAACCAAGGTCCATTTCATTTATGCCAACAAGATGGGCGAGAAGTATCTGAATCGTTATAAGAAGTATTTCCGGGACCCGGAGATCCGGGAATTCGATATGCAGCATGAGCAATGGCTTTTCGGCGGAGAGCAGTACACCGCCCCGGTGCTGCAGGCGATCGACGAGTTTATGAGCGAACGCAGTTAACGGAGACCAATGAGATGAAATACGCTGGAATGCCAATGGGCATGTGGGTTTTGTTTAAAGGATCGTTTCGGAAGCATTTATCGTCAGTTTACGGATATGATCCTGAAACGGCAAAGGCGATCGTTGCAAAAGCAAAGCCGAAATATAAGCAGATCATCGGCCGCCTGCCGGAATTTGAGAAGGCAGACCGATTCAAGATGAACATCGTAAACTGCGCGTTGCTTTCCTCTTTTCTTTTGAGTCTGCCGGAAAGACCGACAGTGGAAAAGGCAACGGAGTACTATCGCGCATCCATGATGACCGCTCCCATGAAGCGGTTCTGCCGGATGAGCGGAAAGAAGAAATTCAGCGAAAAGGACATTCAGGGGATGAGGGATACCGCCACTCTCCGCGCCGCAGACCGAAACCCTTACTCCTGGAACATGGAATATATCCCCTATCCGGATGGCAGCGGCTATGAAGCGCGGTTTACGACCTGCGGTATCTGCACGCTGATGAAGGAGCTGGGGCTCTTTGAACTGGTTCCTGCCATGTGCCGACTGGACTATACCATGAGCGAAGCCGGCGGCGTGTCAGAGTTTGTGCGGGAATACACATTGGCTTCCGGCGGCCCGTACTGTGACTGCGGGTACAAGAAGCTGAATCATAAATAAACGGAGAATAGTCATGACCAGAAAAGAACAGATCAAAAGTGCTTACAGGCTGACCGGCAGCAACGCGAGTTTTTACGACGGGATGATGACCTATTCCACGATCCTGGGAAAGGCGATCTGCCGGATCGTCTGGAATATGGATGGGGAAAAGAATCTCCGGTATCTGGAGAAGGCGCTGTCCGGAATTCCGGAGGATTTCTCCGGGAAGCTTTTAGAAGTTCCTGTCGGGACGGGCGTGCTTACCATGCCCGTATATCGGGATCTTCCGGATGCGGACATTACCTGTCTTGATTACTCGGAAAATATGATGGCCTCGGCACAGGAAAAAGCCAGGGCTTTAGGACTTACGAATATCTCCTTCCGGCAGGGTGATGTCGGCGCGCTGCCGTTTGAAGATGAAAGCTTCGACATCGTGCTGTCCCTCAACGGCTTTCACGCTTTCCTGGATAAGGAGGCCGCTTATCGCGAAACCTACCGTGTCCTGAAACCGGGCGGGACTTTCTGCGGCTGCTTCTATGTGAAAGGCGGTCATAAACGAACGGATTGGTTCATAAGGCATCTCTACCAGCCGAAGGGCTTTTTCACACCGCCTTACGAGACGGAGCAAAGCCTCCGCACCAGGATTTTCGGTCTTTATCAGAAGGCCGAGGTCACGGCGGTGGAAGGGATCGGATGCTTCTGCTGCAGGAAGTAAAGGAGTTTCGGGACATGAAAGAAAAAGATCTGCCGATCGACCTGACAAAACACAAGGTATACTCAAAGAACGATGAAAAGTGCGTGCAGAAGCTCCTGAACCGCTATTACGATGAAGAAACGGCTGCCATGCTCTGGGAGAAGGTGCAGCTTCAGTATTGCGAATACTTAAAGGACGAGCCGGCGCTGAAGGATCTGAAGATCACGACCAGCATTTACGGCCCGATCCTGATCTTTGCCTGGTATGCGGTCATTCCTAAGAAGCCTGCGCTTCAAGAAGTGCAGCAGGACATCTATCAGAGCTTTTTCGGATCGTTTGAGCTGATGGGCAAAGTATTCGATCTGAACCGGAAGCCGGACAACAAACTGGCCAGTAAGATCTTTCAGAAAGCCAACGATATCCGGGTAAAGGAGATCGAAAAGTTCCCGGAATCCTTCCGCATGGGCAGCTGCTCTTACGACAAGGAGAATGGCATCATTCGCTATAGCTTTACCCAATGCCCCAATGCGGAGTTTGCGAAACGCCATCACATGGAAGACGTGCTGCCGGTCCTGTGCAACTGCGACCATCTGGCCATGCAGGCGATCCATGCGTCTTTGATCCGGGAGGGGACCTGCGTGACCTCCGACTGCTGTGACTACTGCATTGTCGGCGATAAGAATCCCATGACAGCGGAATATGAACTGAAACAAGCAGACAACGGCCTTTGGATCAGCGAGAAGAAATAGAACGGGGCGGGAGAAGCTATGAAATACGTCGAAATATACTGGTCGATGTTCGCACCGATGATAAAAAAGAGTATTCGGCAAAGATTTAGTGCGTCTCTTGCGGAGCAGTCGATCCGGGAAGGCAAGAAGGAATACAAAAGACTCTTGTCACGAGCGGACGATCTCGGCCCCGGTAATCCCATGGCATCCAATGCATATTTTGCTTATGTCTTTGCGGCAGCCTGGCTGGGAAGCGGCCGGAAGATTGCGCCGGATGAAATGGCGCTTGTCATGACTGACGTATTGGAATCGCGGCTTCTTCGGACTGTGTTCGGTATAACAGATCTGAACAGGCAGCCGAAGAAATGGTACAGGGATATGAAAAAGTTCGAGGCTTGGTTTGATAAGCACGGCAAAGAATATCCGGTCAACTGGAACGTTTGTTTCGATGAATCCCGACACAGGGACGGAAGCTATTATTTCTTTACGCGCTGCCCGATCTGTGAGTTCTGCGAGCGGGAAGGCATCGCGGAGCTGATGCCCGCCCTGTGTTCGACGGATGAGGTCATGTTTCGTCTGCAGCATGGGAGGCTGTACCGGGAGCACACCATCGCAAACGGAGAGTCCGTCTGTGACTATTGGGTCGTCGGGGACAAAATCCGGGATCCGAAGTAGAGAGAGGTAAATTGTCCTCTTTTAAGAGAGAGAAAGGAATCAAGATGATCATTCTGCAGCTTGCTTTGTATTGTGCCTTGTTCACGCTGATGGTGAAGGCCGCTGTGGGGAACGATGCACTGAACGGTTTATATTTCTATCCGAAACCTGTACAGGAAAAGGTTTATGAACTTGGCCTGACAGATCGGGAAACGGTCGCAAGGAAGCGGAAACGCTTTATGACAGCCTTTTTCGCAGTCATGGCTATAGCTCTGATCCTGATCATCCGCGTCTGGAATGGGGTACAAAGTTTCTTGCCGGCATACCTGCAGGCGCTTCTGTTCCTTGAGGTCATGAACTGGTATGACGGGATCGTGATCGACCGTCTCTGGGTCGGCCACAGCCGGTTTTGGATCATACCCGGCACGGAAGAGATCCCATTCGTACAGACCTGGCCTCAGGTCCTGAAGAAACGTGGGATCCTGACGCTGATCTGGATCGCAGGAGCGGCCATTGTTGCCGGGATCATCGTATTGCTTTTTTAGGAGGAATCAGATATGGCACGAAAAGATTCGGAACATCAAAAGAGATCTATGAGTATGCTGTTCAGGGGAAAGGCGATCTTCAAACCGCTGAACACGGGAAAGATCGATGAGCACGTCAGCTGCGTCAGGGAGTGGATCGCCAACATTTTCTTCTATACGAAGAACGGCACCACCATCATGATCGATGCAGGCTACAACTATGCACGTTTGAAAGAAAAGATGGGCTGGCTGGACCTGGATCCGGCGACGATCCGGCATATCCTGATCACGCATCAGGATACAGATCACGTTGGTGCCCTGGAGCGGGACAGCGATCTCCTGTTCAAAGATGCAATGGTGTATATCGGGGAGATCGAAAACCGGTACCTGACCGGCGAGGTCAGAAGGAAGGTGTTCCATGGGGCATATAAGCTGCCGATGGTCAAAACGGATAATCGAAAAACGCTTCTGAAAGACGGCGAAGTGTTCCATATCGGGGATATCAAAATCGAGTGTATCCTGGTTCCCGGGCATACCTGGGGCCACCTGGTCTACCTGATCGATGACGAGTATCTTTTCACCGGAGATACGATCTGGTTCGGTGCGGACGGCGGCTACAGCTTCATCAGTACGCTGGCAGAGGACAACAAGCTGGCAGTACAGTCGCTTGAGAAGCTGGAGAAGAATCTTCGTGCAAGGAATACTCCCATCAAGATCATTACCGGACATACCGGATGGACAGATGATCTGGACTTTGCCTTCCGGCATAGAACGGAGATCTGCAAACCGTTCACGAAGAAATATACGGACCCGTCAGCTCCGTATGACGGATATATCGAGGACGATGATACGCAGGAAAGCGCAAGAAGCGTCCTTCTCAGAAAGGTGGCAGTCAGATGAAACCGGATTATAAAAACTGGGTACCGAAGATCATGGTGTACGGGCTGGCAGGCGGAACGATCGTAACTTTTATCGCGTTCCTTCTGCTTGGTGTTTCAGAGTCTGTCTTTCACGGAACACCGAGACTGGTCTGCCGGATCGTTTTGGGGATCGGAACACTGGTCCTACTGTTCTTTACCCTTTGGATGGGTGCCCTACACGTAACATTCGATTACAACGGGAAAAGGAAACTTTCGAAGACGATCATTGAAGGCACGGCAAAATACGTAACGATTCCGGATGGCGGAATAGGGCTTGATGTGGGCTGCGGCAGCGGCGCATTGACGATCGCATCTGCAAAGCGAAATCCGAAAGCAACTATGGTCGGCTGCGATATCTGGTCCGGCGCATATAAAGCAGTCTTTACGAAGAAGCGCTGCGAAGAGAATGCGAAAGCCGAAGGCGTCAGCAATGTACGCTTTGAAGAAGGCAATGCGATCTGCCTGCCCTATAAAGACGAAAGTTTTGATGCCGTCACCAGCAACTATGTATATCACAATATTTCAGGACATGATAAACAGAAGCTTCTTCTGGAGACCCTGCGGGTATTGAAAAAAGGCGGCACTTTCGCGATTCACGATCTGATGAGCCCTGCACGGTATGGCGATATGGAAGCCTTTGTGAAGAAACTGAAAGCAGAGGGCTATGAAGAAGTGCGCCTGATCGACACCGCAGATGGGACTTTTATGGGCAAAAGAGAGGCCTCATGGCTTGGCCTTGCCGGCTCGACGCTGCTGGTCGGAAAGAAGTAAAAAACAAAAACGCTTTCCTGTTTCGAAATGGACCCTGTAAAACGGACACAAGAAAAAAAGCACAATTGATAGATGATTCTTACTGCCTTTCTTGCCCTGTTTGCAGGGTTTTCTTTTTTCTTCTAGAATGAATGATGATGAGATGATCGCTGTATAGGCGTCAATAATTTTACGGATGAACAGGTCGAAGAATTGAAGAAGAGAATCGTTCCTGAATGACTGCAATAACGGGGTGGATATGACGATCAGCGATTTGTCGGGAAAAACAAAGCAATGCGCAATTTGAACTGTGCCGGATAGACGTATACAGACCTTTCGCTTTTTATGATACTGTTCAAATGGGGAGCAGATGAATAACATAAAAAAATATCAGATACTGGATGGGACGACTTTGAAAATAATAGCCATGATCAGCATGGTTTTTGATCATGCAGGCGACATGTTTTTCCCTGATGCAATGTGGCTTAGAATGATCGGAAGACTGGCTATGCCCATTTTCTCCTTTTGCATTGCAGAAGGATATACGCATACCAGGGATAAGATAAAGTATATCTATCGCATCGGTATTTTTGCCCTGATCAGTGAGATCCCGTTTGATCTGGCATTTGAAGGAAAAATAGGGTTCTCGCATCAGAATATCATGCTTTCATTTTTTCTCGCTGTCGCAGCACTGATGGTATATGATCGAATTATAGGTGAAGAAGGCTCCGAAAGAAAACATGGCGGGAAAACAGTGTTGGGAGTGCTCGCAGTTGCGGCAATTTCTATTATGTCGTTTCTGCTTCGTGCGGACTACACTTTCTTTGCGGTGATAGCGGTTTTCCTGTTTTATGTTTTCCGGAAAAAGCATCCGCTGATCCGGGCGGGCATCGGAGTGGCTTTCCTTTCTCTCACGAGAACGATCGGCTACTACTGTGCAACCGGATTCAGTTTTATTCCTCTTGCCATGTATAACGGGAAGAAGGGAAAGGGACTGAAATGGCTGTTTTATCTCTTCTACCCCGGACATCTTCTCCTTCTGGCTGTAATAAAACATTTTCTGTTTGGCTGATAACATTTGCTGCATCAAAATTGTATCTCATTCAGCTTCCCTCTTTTCGACATGTTCCCGATAAGGGACAGGAGACAGAATCGGCTGATATGTTACCGCCAATAGAAAGGCTTTATACCGATGCTGAATGAACTGAAGAATGAGCAGCATCTGAAACAGCTGAAATAAGACAGACAAATTCATGTTTTGAGGTGATAGTATGGCACGACAATCGGTATTTGATATGTGTTTTCAAAAGGTCTATTCGGCTTTGATCCACAAGGCTGAACGTAAAGGAAGGACAAGAGAAGAAGTCGATGAGGTGACTTCCTGGCTTACAGGATACTCGGCACAGCAGATCGCTGCTGCGATGGATTCAGATATGACATATGGAAGTTTCTTCTGCGATGCGCCTGCCTATAATCCTCGTGCATCTCTTATTACCGGAAAGATATGCGGGGTTCAGGTAGAGACGATCGAAGATCCTTTGATGAAGAAAATACGGCAGCTTGATAAGCTGGTGGATGAACTTGCCAAGGGCAAAACGATGGAGAGTATTCTGAGATGAGTGAAACAAAAAAGTATGAATTTGATGCGATCCTTCATGAGGATCCGGACAGCGGCGGCGCTTATGTGATCTTCCCATGGGATCTCAAAAAAGAATTCGGGAAAGGAAGAGTAAAGGTCCACGCTGAATTTGATGGGATATCTTATGACGGAAGTATCGTTAATATGGGCGTCAGGGATCCTGATGGCAGTATCTGCTACATCATCGGAGTATTAAAACGCATACGCAGTGCACTTAATAAATCGGACGGAGACAAAATACATGTCATTATCCGGGAACAGTCTCTCAGCGGTGCCGAAGGAAACGGACCGGTATGGAAATGCCCGAAATGCGGAAGAGAATTCAAAAAAAGAAATCAGGATCATTACTGTGTGAAACCGCAGAATATCGATGACTACATTTCTTCACAGGACGCTCAGGTGCAGCTGCGGCTGAAAGAACTCCGGGAGATCTTAAGAGCAGCACTGCCGGAAGCGGAAGAACGGATATCCTGGTCGATGCCTACATATTGGAAAGGCAGGAATATCATTCACTTTGCGGCCTTCAAGAAGCATGTCGGTCTCTATCCGGGCGATGAGGCAACAGCTGTATTCAAAGATGATCTGACAGGATTCGATGTAAGCAAGGGGACGATCCGTCTGCCGTATGAAAGGCCATTGCCTGTAAAACTGATCAAAAAGATCGCCAGGTGGTGCTATGAGAAGTACGGGAAATGAGCACTGTCGATCATGTCATAGGCAACGAAACGCTTCTGTTTCTTGATAAGCATTTCAGCATTATCGATCTGCCTGTACCGCCAAAAGAAAGGTTTCATTTCCGTACCGTATGAGCTGAAAGATGCCAGCTGTTTGAAATAGTATGAATGATCTGATCAGATCCGGATCATGTGAGGTCGATCGGAAAAACGGCAGTCCGGCTGGGCATAGATAAAGGAGATCCGCAATCAACTCATTTCTGGAAGAAAAACGGTTTTAGATCATTTCGGAAGCTGATGTCAATGGCTGGGTGAAGCTGGTGGCTGAAAAGCAGCTTTGATGATTTCTATATTGAAGACAAATTTCATCTGCGTGAACAGCAAGAGCTGAATGTCTGATAATGTGAAAATGCCTGCGGGAGCGCGATGTGAGAAGTTCCGCAGGTTTTCTTTTTTTATATGAAATGAATGGAAAAAAATGAAACATGACATACAGATGTCATGTTCTGCCTGTTATGATGAAGATGGAGTATGAAACGATGAAGATAGACAGACTGATAGGAATATTATCGATCCTTCTGCAGGAAGAAAAGACGACAGCTCCCGAGCTTGCAGAAAAGTTTGAAGTATCCCGCAGGACGATCAGCCGTGACATCGAGGATCTTTGCAAGGCAGGCATCCCGATCCGTACGGTGCAGGGTATCGGCGGCGGCATCAGCATCATGGACGGGTACCGGATGGACAGGACGATCCTGACATCAAAGGACATGCAGATGATCTTAGCGGGACTGCGAAGTCTCGACAGTGTCAGCAAAAGCAGCTACTACAGCACGCTGATGGAGAAGATCCGGGCAGGCTCCTCGAAATTCATCAGCGGCAGGGATTCCGTTTTGATCGACTTGTCTTCGTGGTATCGGGATTCATTGACACCGAAGATCGAAACGATACAGGATGCGATCGAAGACAGACATCTGGTGTCTTTCCGATATTATTCTCCTTCAGGGGAAAGCAAGCGCACTGCCGAACCATATTTTCTGGTCTTCCGCTGGTCAAGCTGGTATCTCTGGGGCTGGTGCACGGACCGAAAGGATTACAGGCTGTTCAAGCTGAACCGCATGGATGAAGTCAAAGAAACAAGTGATACGTTTCTCTGCCGCAATGCGCCGATGCCGGATCTGTCTGCGGAAAAGATCTTCCCGGGCGGGATCAGAGTGAAGGCACTGTTTTCAAATGATATGAAATGGCGGCTGATCGAAGAATTCGGACCGCATTGTTTTACGGAAACGAAGGACGGAAGACTTCTTTTTACGGCGGACTATACGGACATGGAAAATCTCGTGACATGGCTCATGACCTTCGGGGCAAAAGCCGAAGTACTGGAACCGGAAGAAGCGCGGGATATCCTGCGGAAGAACGCCGAGGAAACATTGAAGATCTACAAGGAGGATGAGACTGATGGCGTTTGATTTCAAGAAAGAATACAAAGAGTTCTATATGCCGAAGAATACGCCTTCGATCGTGAACGTTCCGAAGATGAATTTCATTGCGGTACGCGGAAGCGGCGATCCGAATAAGGAAGACGGCGAATACAAGAAAGCGATAGGCCTTCTGTATGGCATTGCCTATACGATCAAGATGAGTAAGAAAAGCGATCATCGTATCGATGGTTATTTTGATTATGTGGTACCGCCTTTGGAGGGATTCTGGTGGCAGGATGGAGTGACCGGTGTCGATTATGACAATAAGGATTCTTTTGAGTGGATCTCTGTGATCCGTCTGCCGGATTTTGTGACGAAACAAGACCTTGACTGGGCGATCAGGGAAGCTGCGGCAAAGAAGAAACAGGATTTTTCAAAGGTCGAGTTTTTTACTTATGATGAAGGACTTTGTGTTCAGTGCATGCATATCGGATCCTATGACGATGAGCCTGATACGGTACAGCGGATGCATGAGTTCATGAAACAGGAAGGCTATGAGCTGGATATCAGCGATGAGCGCATGCATCACGAGATCTATCTGAACGATGCCAGAAAGACAGAGGCGGACAAGTTAAAGACGATCATACGTCATCCGATAAAAAAGAAGGGGGACTGATCCTATGGAGTATATCGCAGTTACAAAAGAAAATCTGGAAAAGGAGCACATCTGCTGTGCCATTTCCAACAACAATGATGTTCAGGTATCGTCAAAAAAGGCGTGGCTTGCCGACAGATTCGATGAGGGACTCGTTTTCCTGAAAAGTACAGAAAGAGGTAAGTGCTTCATCGAATATATCCCGGCGGAAAATGCATGGGTGCCGATCGATGCGGATGGCTATATGTACATCGACTGTCTGTGGGTGTCAGGTTCCTTCAAGGGGCATGGCTATTCAAACGACTTATTGAATGCCTGCATCGCCGACAGCAAAGAGAAAGGGAAGAAGGGTCTGTGCATTTTAGCGGCAGCGAAAAAGAAGCCCTTCCTTGCCGATCCGAAGTTTCTGAAATATAAAGGATTTACTGTCTGTGATGAAGCGGACAACGGCATACAGCTGTGGTACCTGCCGTTTGTATCGGATGCACAGAGACCATGTTTCAGGCAATGCGCAAGGCATCCCCACATCGAAGAAAAAGGCTATGTGCTATACTACACAAGCCAGTGTCCGTTCAACGGCAAATATGTTCCGATCCTGGAAGAAACAGCGAAAGAAAACGGCATACCCTTCCATGCGATCCATATCACAAGCAAGGAAGAAGCACAAAATGCGCCGACTCCGGTCACGAATTATGCGCTGTTCTTTGATGGGGAATACATTACGAATGAACAGATGAATGACAAGAAGTTCCTGAAGCTTGTGAACGGATAGGAGGTTCAAGTGGCATCGACGAAAGAGTACCTGAACTTCATCCTTGAACAGTTATCGGATCTTGATGAGATCGGTTTCAGGTCGATGATGGGAGAATACATACTCTATTATCGCGACAAGGTGATCGGGGGCATTTATGACGACCGCTTCCTTGTGAAGCCCACTAAGGCGGCAATGGAAATGATGCCGGATGCGCAGATGCAGGCACCTTATGAGAGCGCAAAGGGGATGCTGGTGGTTGAAAATGTCGAAGACAAGGCATTTCTTAAAAAGCTGCTTGAAATGATGTATCCTGAACTCAGCGAGCCGAAGAAGAGATAGGCTTAAGATACAAGATATACGTAATGACAAATACGAAAGAGGAGATGTGAACATGAAGATCCTGGTATTGAACGGCAGTCCGCGGCCAAACGGCGAGACGGCCAAAATGGTAAACGTTTTTGAAAAGGAAGCGCAGGAACACGGACATCAGGTGGATGTCATCAATGTCTGCAGGATGAATATCCGTGGCTGTCTTGCCTGCGAATATTGCCATGGAAAAGGAAACGGGCAGTGTGTACAGAAAGACGACATGCAGAAGATCTATGCGAAGCTGAGCGAAGCGGAAATGCTGGTACTTGCCGCACCGATCTATTATCACGGGATATCCGGGCAGTTAAAATGTGTGATCGACCGCTTCTATGCAGCCCTGTATCCGAAAGCACCGGAGACGCTGAAGAAGGTCGCCATGTTCCTCAGCTCCGGAGATCCCGATATGTATACCGGCGCTGAGTTTTCATATGACGGAGATTTCCTGGGCTATCTGAAACTGGAAGGAATGGGCATCTTTACCAATCATGACGAGGATGTCATGAACAAGATCAAAGAGATGGTCTCCTTACTTTGACAGACGGATAAGAGTCCTTTATAAAAGACGGATGATGATAAAGACCTTTGAACTGCAATGATGGCTCAAAGGTTTTTTCGTTTGGATTTTTTATCGGAAGTATTCTTTGGTCCGTCACGCTTTCAAAGTAAGATGCCGGTCCTTGTCTTTAGGATCCTTCGATCCATAGTTCTTTTTTCCGCACATTTCCTGTGATCTGTTCGCTAACGTACAGAAATGCAGAAGTGATCATGGCATCTGTCTGCTTTGAAGTATATATTACAGACAGTAAGATAATGAACACTATGTTTGAAAATAACGGAGAGAGGAAACAAAAGATCAAAGCGATCCTGCATGCCATACTGGCTGCTGTCGCTGGATTCGGAAAATGACCTTCGCTTTTCTTCCGGATCGCTGTTCGTCCTTCTTGCGTGCGTCTGCTGGGGTTTTGAAAACAACTGTACCAGCTCTCTTTCGGATAAGGAAACCCGTCAGATCGTGATGATCAAGGGATTGGGATCGGGGAGTGCATCGCTTCTTCTGTCATTGTTTCTTCACAAATCGTTTGGTTCGATCGCCAGCCGCATCACAGTCATGATCCTGGGTTTTCTTTCCATCGGCATGAGCGTCTATTTCTATGTCATCGCTCAAAGCCGGATCGGTGCTGCCAGGACGAGTGCCTACTATGCCGTGTCCCCGTTCACCGGTGCATTCCTGTCATTGCTGATCTTTCATCAGATGCCGGGAAAACTGTTCTGGATCGCTTTATCGATCATGGCGATCGGGGTCTATATCGATGTGAAAGATCAGGACTGATCATAAAAATATTTCAGAGAAACGGATGTTGCCCGATTCTTTTTCTCTCTTGTTATCGGAAGATATCTTCACTATAATTAGCACATAGAAATAACAAGAAAGAAGATAAATGACACAGACTTTGATAAAGAAAAAGGATAATGGCCCTGTAGTTTGCTTTTCGCTCGTGCAGGCCGGCTTCTGGATGAGCTTTTGCATCAGCGTGAGTTTTGCTTCGGTCTACCTGCAGGCGATCGGTTGTTCCAACTCACTCTTAGGTCTCATACTGGCACTCGGCAATCTCTCAGGTGCGATCCTGGCGCTTGCGCTGGCCGACTGGATCGACCGGGATGCAAAGATCAGCGCAAAGCATCGCCTTTACGACTACGGCCTTCGGAGGCATGCTGGCAAGCCTGATCGGCGGACTTATATATGACCATCTTTCCGTTGTTAGACTTCATATATCGCACTTGCCATCGGGATCATCGGTGCCTTCATCATGATCCTGGGGATAAGAGACAAAGAAAGACAGACTGATCAGAAGCGGTCAGATATGATTTAAGAAGGAGGAAGCGCATGGATATCTATGAGAAGATCCTGGAAGAGATCGAAGAGAGAAGATATGTCATCCATCACGGAGATGAAAAAGAATTTGAATATCTGAAAAAGGACGGATATGCGATCGAAGTGGTCAATGAGACGGGAAACGAAGAGGATTCCCTTTTCATCGAATATTTCGAAGGAAAGTACGCCTTGTTTTTTGCGGGGACCTTTGAGACCTACATCCCGGAATATGAGGAAGACGTCTATGTCTTGCTGAAAGATATCTCGGATATCCTCAACAGCCGCAAGTGTGCCGTCTCTTTGTTTTACAATACCGACGATTTCCCCAAATGCATGGCCTCCGGTTTCATGAAAGCCAAGGACGTCAAAGGCAAAAGTATCGATGATGTCTTCCGCTATGTCTTCATGTCCAAGACACTGAAAGACAAGATCGACATCAACGGCGGAAGAGCGGACTACCGCTTCTTCGATACATCGAAAAACGAATCGATACTCATCGATAAGAAAAACAGAAACTGATGATCAAAGGACTCAAACGGGGCACCGTCATACTGGAGGACCACCAGAAGGAATGGGAAGACGATGCGAAAGATACTGTTGCTTTATTGAAAAGGGTCCTTGGCGATAAGATACTTGGCATCGAACATGTCGGTTCGACCGCCATCCCTTGTTTAAAGGCCAAGCCGATCATCGACATCCTGGTCGGTGTGAAGAAGTATGAAGACATCCTTGAAAAAGAAAACGAATTGAAAGATAACGGCATCTTCTTAAGAGAAAGCAGAATTGAAGATGAACTTCTTCTGGTGATGGGCGATCTTGAAAAGGATACCAGGACCCATCACATCCATGCCGTGCTTTACGGATCGAAGAAGTGGGAAGACTATCTGATCTTCAAAGACTTTCTTGAAAAGGATGAAGAAGGAAAAAGAAGATATGAGAAGCTCAAAGAAGAGCTTTGTCAAAGGTATCCGAAAGACCGTGCGTCTTATACGGCGGGCAAGGAAGGATTCATTCGGGAAGCGATCGAAAAAAGGAGAAAAGACATGGATGAGCGTTTAAGAAAGCAGCTGGCATTTGCCCTGGAGATCGACAAGGAGAAAAACATCTTCCGTCAGACCCATCTTTCCGGAAACGGCAGGAATGAGAACGATGCCGAACATGCCTGGCATATGGCGATCATGGCGTATCTGCTGAGGGAATATGCCAATGAGAAGGTCGATATCGCAAAGGTGATGCTGATGTGTCTGATCCATGACATCGTCGAGATCGATGCCGGGGACACCTACGCCTATGATGCGGAAGGTCTGAAAACGCAGAAGGAAAGGGAAGACAAGGCAAAGGAGAGGATCTTTTCTCTCTTGCCTGAGGATCAGAAGAAAGAGCTCATCGCTTTATTCGATGAATTTGAAGACTATGAGACGATGGAATCCAAATTCGCCCACTCGATGGACAACCTGCAGCCTCTGCTGCTGAATGATTCCAATGAGGGCGGGGACTGGAAGGAACATGATGTTTCCGCAACGACCGTTTACGGCAGACAGAACAAGACGGCGCTCGGTTCAAGGAAACTGTTTGAAGTGACCGATCAGATCTTACAGAAACATATCGAAAAAGGAAATCTGAAGAAATGAAAATGATGCCTGCGGGCATCATTTGTTTTCTGTAAGGACGGGATGGCCGATGAGGTCGGACACCTGCATGAGCAGACGGTTCTTGTATTCTTTTCGCTCCTTGATGCCGTCCATCATGCCTCGGTTGTAGATGGCGGAGAGTTTGTCGACTTCAACGCCGTATCTTTCATGTAACATGTAGAAGATGTCCAGAGGCATACTCATATCTATGAGGTCCATCTTTTCGCCATTGTATCTTCCCAGACCGTAGATCTCGATGTTGATCTCGATCTCAGAGATTTCGCCCAAGGAGTCGATGAAGGCTCTGCTTCTGGCTTTGGATACACGGTTGTATGCCAGACGGATCAGATTTGTGATCGCAAAGGCGAAGACGAAGACCATCGGTAATGAGAAGGTCGCCGGGATCCAGTCGGTAAACTTATAGAAATCGCGCCAGCCGCCAAGCTCATCGCCAAGCAGGATGGCATTGTAGAGATAGAACAAAGAATAGATGAAGAACGGCGCCATGCCGATCAGAGAGTCCGAAACATCCAGTGTGCGGTCGATCTCGACCGAGAACAGCAGAAGCAGTGAGAAGATCGGACATACCACATGCATCCAGAAGTTCGGACCGCCAAAGGCAGTCTCCGGACCGGAGGAGATGCAGATGAAGGTGCAGGCAAAGACCATGGTCACGCTCGTACAGCAGGCTCCGGCATATTGGAACAATGTGACCCATTTGGGAAGCACGAAACGCTTCTTGCGTATGCCTTCGATGGCATAGGGGATCATGAAGGCCGCACCAAGGGAAGACAATAGAGCGGAGTTGACTGTGAAGTAATTTAAGAAACCGTAGGATGCGTCGTCCTGACGGAAGATATACTGCTCGATGAGTCCTTGCGAGATCGCCCGGAAATTGAGATAGACCACTAAGACGCCGGCGATCAGAGCGACGACGCTTCGTCTGCGGTAGAGGGTGATCATATAGCTGCGTTTTGCCTTCTGGGTACCGCTGAGTTTCGGTTTGCGCAAAGAGATCTTCGTATCGCTTACGCAAGGGCCAAGATAGGTGTTTGACCGTTTCCCGATGATGAAGAAGAAGACCGCTTCCATGAAGATGAGGCCATACGTCATGTAGGTATCGCAGCCAAAGCTTCTGGCAAATTTGAGCTTCATGAAGAAGTGATAGGCATAGGCGGTGATGAAGCTCAATATGGCGAAGACACCGCGCAGCGCATCTTCCATGATCCTTCCTTTCGTGAAACCGAGGAACGCCGATAATATGGCAAAGATCAGATAGACGTAGGCGTGCTTTCTTTCCCAGCTGAGCTCATAGATCTCACAGATGTTATACAGAGGAATGAAGGCCTTGTAAGGCTTTCTTCCGGCTTTTCTGAAGATCAGGTAAAGACCGTAAAGTTCCATGCCCAAAAGGATGACAGAAAAGATGATGATCGGGGCTGCCAGTTCTCGGGGATAGACGATCATCTTGATGATCGTATAAAACAGAAATATCAGGTCCATATAAGATTCCATCTCAATCTTAGCACAGAAAGACAAAGCGATATGCATAGGAAAACATACTTGAAAGAGTGGTTGGCAACTGTATGGCAAAATACTCTATAATAGAGATAGATTCGCAATCCAATATGTAACAAGGAGGATCACATCATGGAAATCAATAAGATCTTAAACGATAAAACCTGCACGATCGAACTGACGGGACGTCTGGATACCCTGACTTCTCCGCAGCTGGAAGAAGCTCTCAAGGAAGTCCCGGCAGATGTCGAAAAGCTCGTGCTCGATCTGAAAACGCTGGAGTATGTCTCTTCTGCCGGCCTTCGTGTGTTCCTGAATGCACAGAAAAGCATGATGAACAAGGGCGAGATGATCCTTCGCAATGTCAATGATGAGATCATGGAAGTCCTTTCCATGACCGGTTTCACACAGATACTGACGATCGAAAAAGACTGAATCATGACACAGGCAATGGAAAACAGAATTACCGATCCAGAAAAAGCCTGTTTGATTGAAAGAGAGTTTGAGGCAGATGATACGTGCCTTCCGGAAGTCCTGGCGTTTCTTGAGGAAGAACTGGAAAGACACGATGCCGGGCCCAAACAGATGATGGCTTTATCTCTGGCGCTGGAAGAAGCGTTCGTCAATGTGGCGCACTACGCCTATGAAAACATGCCGCAGGGAAAAGCCTGGGTCTCTCTGTCCTTTGAAGGTGACCAGGTCTTTATCACGCTGAAGGACCGGGGTATGGAATTCGATCCTTTGGCCAATAAGGATCCGGATATCACCGCTTCGGCAGAAGACAGGCAGATCGGGGGTCTGGGCATCTTCATGATCAAGAAGTCCACAGATTCCTGTTCTTATAAACGGGAGAACGGTTATAACATTCTGACGATGGCTAAGACGATCCGCTGAGGATCGTTTTTTCTTAGATCCGTCAAAACGGGTATCAGGCTTTGTGCCTTTTGCTGCCGCATCTGATTTTTTTGAAGGCCGGTTGAGTTTGCCTTCAGGTGTCAGAAAAATCTTATAAAATAAAAGTAAAGAGATATGACATATCTGCAGTTCATGCTGAATGTCGCGATCGACTGTTTCGGAGCTGCGGTCTCCCTGGTCGGTCTGCTGGCATCGATCATCGCTTCCCGTATCAATTCGCTGGTGAAGAGATATTTCATTATCCTTTTCGTATGCCATCTGGTCTACATCCTTTCCAATCTGACGGCACTGATCTTCCGCGGTTCGCAATACCGCGCGATCGTCTATATCGGAAACTTCGGAGAATTCTTATGTTCCGCTTTGATGGCCTATTTCGTATCCAACTACATGGTCGATATCACGCTCAAGGATGAAGACAAGATCCGGAAATACAAAAATATCTTCAATATTTTATTAGCGATACATGTGATCACCTTGCTTATATCGCAGTTCACGGGACTCTATTACCGGATCGATGAAAACAACATCTATCATCGAAGTCGTCTCTTCCCTTTGTCCTTCGTATGGTCGGGTATCATGCTGCTGATGGATATGAAAGTGATATTGGATAATACGGGTTCTCTGTCCAAGAAACAGATCGTCGGCTTCTGGGCCTATCTGATCTCGCCGTTCATCGGTATCATCATTCAGGCCTTCGTCTACGGTCTGGATTTCCTGGTCGCTTCCACGGTCCTGGCCGGTCTTTTCATGTTCATCCTGGTGGCTCTGGATCAGACGGAGCGCAACGTACAGGCATCCATCGAAAATGAGAACATCAAGGCTTCCCTCTTACTGGGACAGATCTCACCGCACTTCATATTCAATTCATTGATGACCATACAGGATCTCTGCTATACCGATTCGACGCTGGCTGCCGACAGTATCGGCGATTTTGCGGTCTATCTGCGTCACAACATGGAAGATCTGACGATCAACGAGATGATCCCGTTTGAAAAGGAACTGGGATTCATCAAGGAATATGTGAGGTTGGAAAAACTCGATCCCGACCGGGATTTCGATATGGAGTACGAACTTGAGATCAAGGAGTTCGTCATGCCGACGCTGACACTGCAGCCGGTGGTGGAGAATGCCATCAACTACGGGGCACTTACCTGCAAGAAGCAGAAAGGTAAAGTGATACTCAAGACAAGACGGGAGAACGACCAGATCGTGATCACCGTCTGGAACAACTTCGAAGGAAAGCGTTCGGTGACGGAAGGACAGAAGAAACACCGCAGTATCGCTACGGGAAACATACGGTCGCGTCTCAAGTATTTCTGTGAGGGGACCTATGAGATCGATATCCGCGAGACGGATGCGATCGCAACGATACGCTTGCCTATGAACAAAGTGATGGGAGGGCTTGTTTCATGAGAACATTGACAGTTGATGACCGCCGGTCCGTCGTGAATATGATGCTGAGGATCCTGGATAAGATCGATCAGGAAGGCGAACACATCGGTACCACCGATCCGGAAAAGGCTCTGAAGGTGATCCGGGAAAAGGAAGTGACAGCCGTCTATGTCGATGTGGAGATGCCTAAGATCAACGGCATCGAACTGGCCAGGATGATGCAGGAAGTCAAACCGGAGACCAATATCATCTTCATCACCGGCTACCAGGAATACATGCCGGATGCCTTTGAACTCTATGCCAGCGGCTATCTGATGAAGCCGGTGGATGAAGACGATGTCCGCAAATCTCTCGAACATCTGCGCTACAAAGGCGAACCGATCAAGACCTCGGCCGTCCGCGTACAGTGCTTCGGCAATTTCGAAGTCTTCGTGGGCAATACACCGATGCTGTTCCACCGTTCCAAATCCAAGGAACTGTTTGCCTATCTGATCGACCGCAAGGGTGCCGCCTGCACCAACGATATGATCATCGGAAACCTCTGGGGCGACAAGCCGCTGACGGAATCTCTGAAGTCCTTACAAAGAACGGTCATCTCCGAGATGATCAAGGATTTCGAACAGGCAAATATCGAAGGGCTCTTCTCCAAATCCAAGAACGGTATTTCCGTCAATACGGACATGGTGGATTGCGATTACTACAAGTATCTCGACGGCGACGAGAAGGCGATACGCAGGTTCAAAGGGGAATATATGACCCAATATGAATTTGCCGAAGAAACAAGAAACAATCTCTTGAAGAATTATTGAGTGTGAATGCTATGAAAATTGAAAAGATACAGTATGAAGACATCCTGATCATGTGCCCCTTCGGCAGGATCGATGCACTGACATCGGCAGAGTTTGAAAAAGCACTGATGGAAGCGATCGATGAAAGTCCCAATCTGATCATCGATCTGCAGGAGACCGAGTACATCTCCTCTTCCGGCTTAAGAGCCTTCCTGGCTGCCAGGAAGAAGATCTCCAATACCGGCGCCTTCTCCATCATCAACGTGAACGAAGACGTGATGGATGTTTTTGACATGACGGGCTTTACTGATATGTTCCGCATCGAAAGAGCGAGCGGAACATCGAAAGACATCAAAGTCATCTTTTTCGATATCGACGGAACATTGCTTTCCCACAGGACAGGAAAAGTCCCGCAAAGCGCGATCGATGCGATCGCCAAGATACAGAAGAAGGGCATCAAGATCGTCGCCGCTACCGGCAGAGACATCGTCGAGATGAAAAAGCTGCCGCTGCAGGGGATCCGTTTCGATGGTTTCCTGACGCTCAACGGCAACATCTGTCTCGATGAGAATGAAAAGATGTTCGCCGGCAACCAGATCGATCCAGGGGAAGTCGAAGTCCTGGTCTCCATATTCAAGGCGGGAAGGATCCCGTTCGTATTGATCGGCGAAGAGAAACGCTACATCAACTATGTCGATGACGTCGTCATCCAGACCCAGGAAGCCACCCATGGCACGATCCCGGACATCGGGGAATACCACGGCGAGAAGATCTACCAGTGTCTGGCCTTCGTCGATGCGAAAACCAGGGAGAAGCTCGAACGTCTCTTGGACAAGTGCTCGATCACATCCTGGAACGATACCGGTATCGACATCATCGCCAAGACCGGCGGTAAGGCGGCAGGCATACAGAAGTTTTTAGACAGAGAACAGATATTGCGCAGCCAGACCATGGCCTTCGGCGACGGGGAAAATGACAGGACGATGCTGAAGTATGCCGGGACCGGCATTGCATTGGGCAACGGTTCCGAATTATTAAAGAAAGATGCCGACTACATCACCGATGACATCGATGAAAACGGCGTCCGCAACGCATTGATCCACTTCGGACTGCTGGGGGAAGACGAATGAAATACATCGGACTCGACCTGGGGTCCGTGACCTGCGGTGTCTCCAAGTCGGAGACCGGCAGGATCGCCCAGCCGGTAAAGACGATCCGCTTTCATCCGGATGACTACGACGAGGCGATCGACAAGATCCTGGAATTCCTTAAGGAAGAAAGTCCGGATCTCATCGTCATGGGCTATCCGCTCTTACTCAATGATGACGAGGGTCCCAAGGCGAAACTGTGCCGTGAGGTCGGAGAGATCATCGAACAGGAATCCGGCATCAAGGTGGTCTTACAGGATGAAAGAAACACCACCAAGGATTCCCAGGAATTTCTGATCATGGCCAACGTTTCAAGAAAGAAACGCAAGAAGGTCATCGACCAGCAGGCAGCCGTAAGGATCCTGCAGTATTATCTCGATAAGAACAACTAGACGATCCCGGATCATTCCGGGATCGTTTTTGTATAAGAAAAAACGCTCCTAGGAGCGTTGAATGAGATCGGTGACTAAGCGTATGTATTCTTGGGTAAAGCGTTTGGCATCAACATCGAGTGCCACTCTGTGGCGCTTTTCTTCAAGATTGAGTTCCTGAAAGGTACCGATGGTCCTGCCGTTTTCTTCCGTCGTCAGATTGCAGGGAAACCAGTTGGTGATGATCGAAGGATCTATAGAGGCATAGGCAGCCAGCGGGTCGTGCATGGCGCCGCCGACATCCTCGCCGCCAAGTTCATGGACGTAGTAGAAATGAGCGATATCATAGATATCTTTTCCTGCTTTGTTTAGATCCTTAAAATGAGCGATATCGGAAACCTTGAACAAGGTCTTCAGTGTCGCATCCAGAGGAACGATCGAAAGATGAAGCGGCGAAGCAAAGACTTCCTTTGCGGCCAGCGGGTCAGAGCCGATATTGGCTTCCGCATAGACCGACTTGTTGCCCTGCAGTGTGAGGGCACCGCCCATGATCGTGATGTCACCGGCAAGCTTCAGAGCCTCGACATCTTTTCTTATGCAGTCGGCCAGGTTGGTCAGAGGACCGACGAAGACCAGATGAAGTTCTTCCTTGTATCTTCTTGCGCTTTCGATGATGAAATCGACGGCGCTTTTTTCTTCTTCCTTGTTTTCCGGCGTGCCCAGATCGACATCGCCGATGCCGTTATGGCCGTGGACCAGCGGAGATTTGTTTCCTCTGACATAAGAGTCTTTGCCATAGGCATGATCTGCACCCCTGTAGACACCGATGTCTTTCTGGTGAAAGAGCTCCAGGATCGAAAGGCTGTTTCTGATGGAAGAGCCGACATCGATGTTGCCGTAGGTCGTCGTGACGCCAAGCAGTTGTATCTTCGGGTCGGCAAGGATGTAGGTGATGGCTAAGGCGTCGTCGACGCCGGTATCACAGTCGATGATCATTTTTGTCTTTGGCATTGTCTTTCCTCCTGCTTCCGGTTTCAGTATACTATATCCTTCAAAAAGACCGGTATCTGCCGGTCTTAGTGAATCTGCGTCCTGTCGTTTACTTTGATCAGATCGATCTTCCATTTGTTCAGATCCGGGATCTCCGAAACGAAGGTCTTAAGGGCGTCTGCCATAGGAAGGTCGGTCGTATAGGAATCTTTCAAGGTGTTCAATAAGCCCGGGATCGTGAAGAGAAGATTCTTCTTTCCCAGAGCTTTGAAGATGGCGTCGATGACATCGTCGAAGCGGTCTTCGCAGATCAGCTGCAACGCCTGTGCGCCGTTGATGTGTCTGCCATTGACATTGATGCCGCCGAGTTCATCGGTGAGCTTGACGATCAGGTCGGAAAGGATCTCGATCTTGTAGTCGGCTTTTGAACCGAAAAGATCTTTGAGCTGCGCATCGATGTCTCTTCTTTCATCGATCATTTCATCCGTCAGCTGAAAGATGTCGGTGTGGTTTGCGATCGTGTCGGCTTTGGCGAACAGATGTGTCTTTTTATTGTCATTCTGCGTGTCGATGAGGACCGCATGGATCGAAAATCTGCTGTTCATCTAACAATCGTGCAGGGCCTTGGTCAGCTCGGCGATGATCCTTTCTTTGCCCGGACAGAAGGAAGCACGGGCGGAATAGAGATTGGAGAGGATGAAGTCTTTTTCGTTGAAACCGAAGTGTTTCGCGATGACATCGTACTCGTGTTTCAGACTGATGCCCATCAGACCCGGGTCATCGGTATTGATGTTGACCATGACGCCTTTGTCCCAGAGTTTGCGTATCGGATGTTCCTCTAAGGAAGGAACGCAGCGTGAGAAATAGTTGGAGGTCACTGAGATCTCCAGCAGGACGTCGTTCTTAACGAGTTCGTCAACGACTTTCTCATCTTCGATCGCATGGATGCCATGTCCGATACGTCCGCCTTTCTGGCTGATCGCAAAGGCGACATTGGATGCCGGACCGGATTCGCCTGCGTGGATCGTATAGTGAAGACCGAGACGCTTTGCCAGATCGAACTGCGGTTCGTAATTTTCGATCGGTGTCGCCAGTTCATCACCTGCCAGGTCGATGCCAACGACGCCCTGGTCCTTGTATTTCTTGGCGAGAAGGATAGTCCTTGTATTGTTTTCGATCGTACCTAAGTCCTGACCGAGATTCATCATACATAAAAGGAAACCGCAGACCATATCCGGATAGACTTCAAGAGCTTTCTTTCTTCCGCGCAGGACGGCCTGTACGGCCTGTTCCATGGTCATATGGTCATTGGCGTGGGATTGCGGCGAGAAGCGCAGTTCCACGAGTCTGGAACCGGACTCGTACATATCCTTGAGCAGCTCGAAAGAGAGTTCTTCCAGACGTTCTTCGTTCTGCAGCAGCCCCGTCAGCAAGGCGAATTCGCCCATGCATTCCGACAGGGTCATCGTGTCAGACATCACATGATCTCTGATCCATTCTTCATCGCTGATCTCAGGTGTGAGAAGTCCGTCTTCACGGCAGTATTTGACGAATAAGCGGTTGGGGATCGCGCCGTCCATGTGGCAGTGCAGTTCTACTTTAGGATATGACATGTTATTCCTCCGAAAATCAATATCAACATTATATAACAAAAAGACCGCACAGAGTCTGCTGTGCGGTGTGTGGATCTTTGGTCTTAGAGAATGGTTTCGGAACCGTCGGAACGGACGATCGCGAAACGGTAGTTCATGCCGAATCTCGTGACGAGGCCGGCGATGATGAGAAGCGGAGCAGTGTTGGAGATCAGAGCCAGTGCGCCGATGGCAGCACCGCCGTTTAGGCTGACGCCGGCAACTTTCTTTCCGTGATTGTCACGGACTTCAAGCTTCGTCGCATCGCCTTGTTTGATCACCTCTTTGATCTTCTCCATGATCGTCTCGGCGTTTCTCTCTGTATCTTCTGAAAAGTTTCTGAAGAATGAGCCGAAAGTAGAACGATCTTTGTTTTCAAGGTAGATGATCGCATCGATCACGATACCGTCTGAATGGTCCAGAGCTTCCTTCGCCTGTGCGTAAGAACAGCCGGTCCTTTCGATGACCTGATCCACATCCTGAATCGTATAATTCATTTTTGGCCCTCCTTTAGCACTCTAGTGCTTTGACTGCTAACAGTATATCGTGTTTTTGACCCTGCGTCAAGAAATATATATGAAGTGTTAAAATGAGGAAGAGAGGTACGATTATGATCTGTTTGAATAATGACTGGAAATTCACGGAAAACTTCAATGAAGCTTTTCTTAACGGTGATGATACAGACTGCACTACAGTCCGTCTTCCCCATACGGTGAAGATGCTGCCGTTACATTACGCGGATGACAGAGATTATCAGATGATCTCCGGCTACCGCAGGAAACTCTATGTATCGGAAGATCTGAAAGGCAAGAGACTCTTTCTGCAGTTCGATGCGGCAGGTCACATCGCAACGGTATACATCAATCACAAGGAAGCGTATACGCATATGGGCGGTTACACGGCTTTCCGTTTTGAGATCAGCGATCTTGTGGAATATGGAAAAGAAAACGACATCTGCGTGAAGCTCGACTCGACGGAGAATCCTTCCGTTCCGCCGTTTGGCTATGTCATCGACTATCTGACCTATGGCGGACTTTACCGCAGCGTCTATCTTGATGTACAGGAAAAGGAATACGTGGAAGATGTCTTCGTCTTTACGCCGTCTACAGACACAGCACATGTGCAGATAAAGATCGATGGTGATCCCGAGCAGGAAAAAAGGATCGTGATCCTTGATAAACAAGGAAACTGTGTCTATGAGAACGTGACGGCAGAAAATGAATTCGATTGCCATGTGAAGGACGTCAGAACATGGGATGTCGATGATCCGTATCTTTATACGTTGGAAGTCTCTTTGAAGAACGAAGCCAAAAAGGAAGTCCGTTTCGGCTTCCGCACGGCGGAATTCAAGGCGGACGGTTTCTATCTCAATGGAAAGAGACTTGTGATGCGCGGACTGGACCGTCATCAGTGCTACCCGTACATCGGTTATGCGGCAAGCGATTCTCTGCAAAGAGAAGACGCAAGGATATTGAAAGGGGAGCTTTGCTGCAACGCGGTGCGTACTTCCCACTATCCGCAAGCCCAGGCCTTTATCGATGCGTGCGATGAACTGGGTCTTCTGGTCTTTACCGAGATCCCCGGCTGGCAGCATATCGGCGATGAGGCCTGGAAAGATGTTGCCTGCAAGAACGTCGAAGAGATGGTCTTGCAGTATCGCAATCACCCATCGATCGTCTTATGGGGCGTGCGCATCAACGAGTCGCAGGATGATGATCCGTTCTATACCCGCACCAATGCGATCGCTCATAAGCTCGATCCTTCCAGGGCGACGTCGGGTGTCCGCTATCTGCTGAAGTCTTCCTTGCTGGAAGATGTCTATGCCTACAACGATTTCTCCCATACCGGAAGAAATGCCGGGGCAAGGAAGAAGAAAGATGTCACGACCGATATGAACAAGGCCCTGCTGATCTCGGAGGCGAACGGACATATGTTCCCGACCAAGGCCTTCGACTTCTGGTCCAAGCGCCAGGAACATGCCCTGCGCCATGCCAGAGTCATGGATGCGGCACTTGGATCTGGCGAACATGCCGGGGTATTCCAGTGGTGCATGTTTGATTATGCGACACACAAGGATTTCGGATCGGGCGATAGGATCTGTTACCATGGCGTGATGGATGCCTTCCGCAATCCGAAGCTGGCTGCTTATACCTATGCGATACAGGGAAATAATGAAGACGTCCTGGAGGTCTCTTCGCTGATGGACATCGGCGATTATCCGGCTTCCAATATCCCCGATCTTTATGTCTTCACCAATGCCGACAGCGTGAAGCTGTATAAGAACGATGTCTTTGTCAAAGAATATGTCAAGGGTCCTTACAAGGCTTTGAAACATTCGCCATTGAAGATCAACGATCTGATCGGCGATCTGTTAAGGGCGAATGAAGGCTACGATGAGGAAAAGGCAGATGAGGTCCGCAAGTGTCTGCTGCTGTTAAAGAAATATGGCTTTGAAAAGCTGCCGATGATCTATAAGGTCAAGATCGCCCGGGTCATGAAGAAATATAATGTTTCGGAAAAAGAGGCCAATGCCTTGTATGGAAAGTATGTGGGCAACTGGGGCGGTTCCGCTACCGTGTGGCGCTTCGATGCGATCAAGGATGAAAAGGTCGTGAAATCAAAGACCTTATGTCCGAGTGCCGACTTGCGCATGGAGGTCAAGACTTCTTCTGAGGTATTGAAAGAAGGCGAGACTTACGATATGGGCAGCGTACGTATCCGTGTCCTGGATGGCAATGACAACATCGCACCTTATGGCATGAATGCGATCACTTACAGCACGGAAGGCGCTATCGAGCTCGTAGGTCCTGCGGTCTCCGTCGCCGAAGGCGGCATGACCGGCACCTATGTACGGACAAAGGGCGAAAAAGGAAAAGGCGTCCTTCACATACACAGCGATGGCATGAAGGATGTCGACATCGAATTTAACGTGATATAATAATGAGACGGCCTGATCATCGGGCCGTTAGTTTGTCTAGGGGTAAGAAAGACGTTAGAGAAGTATATATGATATGAAAGACCTTCTGTGATCTTTTTGCAGGAGGTCTTTTTACGCTGAATAAGGTTCAAAGCGTCACTTCTTATATGAATGGATGCAGGATGGGTTTGCTATAATTTAGGTGTCTATGAGTTTTATTTCTTTTAAGGATGTTTCCAAGATCTACCAGATGGGTGAAGTACAGATCAAGGCGCTCGACAGCGTCTCTTTTGACATCGAAAAAGGTGAATTCGTCGTCGTGCTTGGCGAATCGGGTGCCGGCAAGACCACGATCCTCAACATCCTGGGCGGTATGGATACTGCCTCCAGCGGCAGCATCGTCATCGACGGCAAGGATATCGCCGGTGCATCGCGAAGAGAGCTTTGCGATTACCGCCGCTACGATATCGGTTTCGTCTTTCAGTTCTACAATCTCGTGCAGAATCTGACCGCCAAGGAGAACGTCGAACTTGCCCTTCAGATCTGCAAGGATCCGCTTGATCCGGTCTTCGTTCTGAAGATGGTCGGACTTGAGGAGAGGATGAACAACTTCCCGAGCCAGCTGTCCGGCGGCGAACAGCAGCGTGTGGCGATCGCCAGAGCGGTGGCGAAAAACCCGAAGCTCCTGCTGTGTGATGAGCCGACCGGTGCTTTGGACTACGTGACCGGCAAACAGGTCTTAAAGGTCTTGCAGGACATGTGCTATAAAAACGGCATCACGGTCGTCATGATCACGCACAACCAGGCCCTCGCACAGATGGCGCAGAAGATCATCCGCGTCAAATCCGGAAAGATCGTTTCGATCAGCAAGAATGATCCGGTCGATATCGAGGAAATCGAATACTGATGTTCAATAAAGACACCTTCCGGCTGATCAGGAAAACGTCCAACCGTTTCCTGTCTTTATTCATGATCGTATTAGTCGCATCGGCTTTTATGATGGGACTTTTTACCAATGCGCTCATATTACGGGAAAGTGTCGATCGCTATAATGATGAATACAGTCTGCAGGATCTGCAGATCTACTCTTCCTACGGCTTCTGTGAGGAAGATGTCGATGCCTTAAGAAACAATGAAGATGTCAAAGACGTCTTTGCCTCAAAGTTCGTCGATGCCTATGGTGAGATCCGGGGAAGGAATGCGATCGTCTTCCGTCTGGAGGAATTAGAAAGAAGCGTCAACCGCTTTGAGCTGACTTCCGGCCGAATGCCGCGCAATTCTTATGAAGCACTTTTGCTGGAGGAAGGACTCAACAGCGCATCTTCCTTCTTAGACAGATATGTGACCGTCTATCTCAACGAGGAAGACATACACGATCATCTGCTGAACGATTCTTTCAAGATCGTCGGTACTTGCAAGTCACCGGCCTATACCGCCAAGATCCTGGGTGCTTCCAATTGCGAGAACCAGGATCTCGATGCGATCCTTTTTGTGCCGGAAAAGAATTTCATCTTTGATTACTATACGACCCTGTATCTGAACGTGAACGGGGCGGATGAATACATGTCCTATACGCCGGAATATGAAGATTATATTTCCGAAAAACTGACTTCCATCGAAGCCACCAAAAACAAGCAGGAAGGCTATCTCAGAGACAGGATCTATAAAGAGAACCTGAAGAAGCTGCAGGATGGCGAAAGGGAATTTCTCAAGGCGAAGGAAGACGGCCAGAAGGAGCTCGATGAGGCAAAGAAGAAACTCGATGATGCCAACATCGAACTCATCGTTTCCCAAAGCCTGATCGATTCCAATAAGGTGACGCTGGAAACGACTCTGAGCCAGCTCGATGCGGCGGAAGATGTCCTGGAAGAAAACGAGAAACTGGTTGAAAACGGGATCCGGCAGGCAGAGGCACAAAGCGGCATGGGTTTCGATACCTTATATACCGAAGTCTCGGCTGCCTATACCTCCTACATCATGATCCGGGAATCCAGCTTCGATACCGGCAATGTCACCGACCGCATTTTGGAAGAGCTGAAGACAGAGAAACAGAACAATCTGAACAGGATCGCAGCGATCGATGAAGAACTTGCCTCACTTGACCCGGCGGCGGAAGACTACGCGGAAGTATCAGCCTCCCTGCAGGTCGAAAGGCAGGGCCTGGAGATACGGAATACCGTCATCGACGAGACGATGCGAAACTACGAGGAAAACTCCGAAGAAAACATACAGCAGTCCAAGGAAGAGATGCTGAAGGCGATCGATGACCAGTTTAACGGTTCGGTGGAATCCACCTACATACAGTTAAAGACCTTATACGATTCAAGAGAAAAATTAAGGACTTCGAGACTTGAACTCGAGGCCGGCAAGAAACAGGCCATAGACGGCCAGGCCGCTTTGCAGGAAGCCCAGGCCAAGCTCAATGCCGGCAAGCGGGAATATGAGAAAGGTCTCAAGGATTACGAAGAAGGTCTGATGAAGTTCAATGATGAGATCGAAAAGGGACAGAACGATCTCAATAAGGCAAGGGAAGATCTGGAAGCTCTGCCGAATGCCTCCTGGGTATTGCTGGACAGAGATTCCCATTACTCTTCCTATATGTTCAAGAATACGATCTCACAGATGACGGCGATCGGTTATGCCTTACCTGTGCTTTTCTATCTGGTGGCAGCCCTTGTCTGCATGACGACGATGACCAGGCTCATCGATGAACAGCGCTCGCAGATCGGTATCTTCATGGCGCTTGGTTTTTCCAACGGCCAGATCATCGGCAAGTATGTCCTGTATGCCCTGATCGCTTCTTTGGGCGGTTCAATATTGGGCGTTCTTTTCGGACAGCTGATCTTCCCGACGGTCATCTACAATACCTGGCGGCTGATGTATGCCTTGCCGCCGATCAAGCTCTATTATCCTTTGGGTTATGTGGCTGTCTGCGTTCTGGCCTTCAGCGTGCTGATGGGCGGGGTGACCTTCCTTGTCACCAGAAACTCCCTGCAGGAGATGCCGTCTCAGCTGCTTCGTCCGAAGGCACCGAAGTCTTCCAAACGCGTCATCCTGGAAAAGATCACCTTCCTATGGAAGAGACTGCCGTTTACTTCCAAGATCACGGCAAGAAACATCTTCCGCTATAAGGCAAGGTTCTTAATGACAGTCATCGGTGTGGCCGGCTGTACGGCATTACTGGTGGTGGGTTTTGGCATCAAGGATTCGATCTCCGATATCGTCTCGATACAATATGGCGAGATCTTCGCCTATGACTACCAGATCAATCTGGAGAACGACCATCATCTGTCTTCCAATCTCAGCATCCTGAAAGACAATCTGGGCAACAAAGAGGTCGTGCCTTTCATGACCTATACCACCAAGGCCTATCTGAGTGAAAAAGAAGATGACACCCTCTATGTGGAAGTCTTCGATGCCAGAGAATCCAAACAGGTCCTCAACCTGAAACGCACGGACCGGAAGACACCGATCGAACTCGACAATTCGGGCGTGGTCATCTCCCACAAGTTTGCGATCAATCATAATTTAAAGGAAGGCGATACTTTGACCATCGAATCGCAAAACGGTCTGAAGCGCGATGTGAAGATCGCCAGGATCTGTGAATTCTATTTCCAGCATTACCTCTTCGTATCGCAATCCTATTACGAGGACATCTTCGGTGAAAACGTCCATGCCAACTGCATCGCTGTCTCGACGGATGACAAGGAATCTTTGAAGAAAGACTGCGAGTCCTTGCAGGATTATGCCTCGATGGTGGATTTCTCGGGCATGATCGAACAGTTCGAGACGATGATCGAAGCTCTGGATTTCATCATCTTAGTCATCATCGTGGCTGCCGGATCTCTGGCTCTGGTCGTATTGATCAACCTGATCCAGGTCAATATCGCCGAACGCATACGGGAGATCGCCACCCTGAAGGTCTTGGGTTTCCACGACCAGGAAGTCAATTCCTATATCTTCAAGGAAGTCTTCTTACTGACGATCATCGGCGGATTGCTGGGTATGCCTTTGGGTGTCGTGGAACATCACTTCATCATGAACGTCATCAATATGGATATGATGATGTTCGGCATGAATATCTCCCTTTTCAGTTTCTCCGTTTCACTGGCGATCACGCTGGTATTCACGGTGCTGGTGATGCTGGTGATGAAGAAACATCTGCGCAATATCGAAATGGTCGAGTCGCTCAAATCGGTCGAGTGATCTATAATGGAAGAAGAGAGGAATCAATATAATGAATGCTTTAGAAAGATATAATGAATGGCTGGCCAAGCTCGACAAGGCCGATCCTTTGTATCAGCAATTGCTTGATATCAAAGACGATCCCAAAGCGATCGAGGAACGTTTTTATCAGAACATCACCTTCGGTACGGCGGGACTTCGCGGCAAGGTCATGGCCGGTACCAACTGTATGAATTACCTCATGGTCGGCAGAGCCACCCAGGGTGTTGCCAACTACATCAAGCGCTTCGGCCAGGAGGCGATGGATAAGGGCGTTGTCATCGCACACGATTGCCGCCATATGTCCAGGGAATTCTGTCTGCATACGGCAGCGATATTAGCGGCAAACGGCATCAAGGCGTACATCTTCGATGATCTTACGGCGACGCCGGAACTGGCCTTCATGGTCGGCCGTTTAGGCACCAAGGCCGGCATCAACATCACAGCTTCCCACAACCCGAAAGACTACAACGGCTACAAGGTCTATTGGGAAGACGGCTGTCAGGTCTCTTCTTCGGTTGCCGATGGTATCCTGGCGGAGATCGAACTGATCGATCCGTTCATGAACGTCCTCAACGGTCATTTCCGTGCCGAACTGGAAAAAGGCATGATCACCATCCTGGATGAGAAATACGACCGTGAATACATCGACCACGTCAAATCGCTGGCGATCCACGAGGGCGATGAACTCGATCTTGACATCCCGATGGTCTATACGCCGCTGAATGGCTGCGGTACCAAACCGTTTGCCGCCATGATGAAAGAAAGAGGCTTCCGCAACTGGCACTTCGTCGAAGAACAGAAGGATCCTGATCCTGATTTCAAGACCGTCGGTTATCCAAACCCGGAAGATCCGAAAGCCTTCAAGCTGGCGGAAGAACTGGGCAAGAAAGTCGGTGCGGAACTTCTGATGGCGACCGATCCGGATGCGGACAGGTTTGCGATCGAACTGAGAAACGATGAAGGCGAATACGTTCCTTTGAACGGCAACCAGACGGGTTACCTTCTGGTCAACTACATCCTGGAAGGCCGCAAGGATGCCGGTACGCTTCCGGAAAAAGGTGCGATGGTCAAATCCATCGTCACTTCCACGATGTCTACCGAGATCGCGCAAGCTTACGGCGTGAAGATGTTTGAAGCTCTGACCGGTTTCAAGAACATCTGCGGACGCATCCCGTATCTGCAGCAGAACGGTTATACATATCTGTTTGGTTATGAGGAGTCGGTCGGCTATGCCGCATCGCCTCTCATCCGTGACAAAGACGGCATCTCTGCCGGCATGTTGGTAACGGAGGCGGCAGCCTACTACCGCAAACAGGGCAAGACCTTGTTCAACGTACTGAATGAGCTCTATGACCGCTATGGCCATTATGCGGAAGATGAACCAAACCTGATCCTGGAAGGCATCGAAGGCGCAAAACGCATCAAGAGGATGATGACCTATGTAAGGAACAACCTGCCGAAGGAAGTCGCCGGCATCAAGGTCGAAAAAGTCATCGACTACATCAAGGGCTATGAAGACATCCCGGCTTCCGATGTATTGCGCTTCTTCTTGGAAGATGGCAGCTGGTTTGCCGTACGTCCTTCCGGTACCGAACCGAAGATCAAGTTCTACTTCTACACGGACCAGGAATCCAGAGAAAAAGCTCTGGAGGTCAATAAGAAGATCAAAGAAGCCGTCATGGCTATGATCACAGCCGTCGAATAAAAG
>Ga0256405_10003459_pt1 | contig 32400 bp, 39 predicted proteins | sample RumenRJG_02DNA_FD_189096 | JGI IMG/M metagenome (GOLD analysis project Ga0256405, IMG submission 189096) | Bovine rumen microbial communities from Lethbridge, Alberta, Canada - RJG_02 | ecosystem: Host-associated > Mammals > Digestive system > Stomach > Rumen | place: Canada: Alberta...
CCAAATCAACTTCGACAATTTTCTTTGCGTTATCCCAGCATCCGCCTGCGTTTGCCATAAATACCGCCTGGAATAAGCCGAATATCGCAATCGCAATAAGGTAACTTACAAAGAACGAAACGGCAAGCAGTGATTTTTCCGCAGGAGCAGAAAGACAAGCAAGCGCAAGAGCGAAAGTAAACAATGCGATAAAGATGTTTACCATACCTTTTTGAGCGTACTGTGTACAAATTTTTACAACTTCTTTTGAGTTTGCAACATTTGCACTCTTTTCATCGGCTTCGCCAAGTTTGATATGTTCTTTAATATATTCAACCGCTCTGTATGCACCTGTTGTAACTGCCTGCATAGATGCACCGCTGAACCAGTAAATTACAGCACCGCCCATCAAAAGACCAAGCAGAGTGTAAGGGTTTAACAGGTTCAAAATCATTTCAGGTTTGATATTCAAAGTATTTTGGATAACCAAAATCAATGAGAAAATCATTGTGGTTGCACCGACAACCGCAGTACCGATTAAAACAGGTTTTGAGGTTGCTTTGAAGGTGTTGCCCGCACCATCGTTTTCTTCCAAGTATTTTTTAGCGTTTTCAAAGTCCGCATCAAAACCGTACTGAGTTTTGATTTCTTCGCCGACATTAGGTATATCTTCAATTAAAGACAATTCATAAACCGACTGAGCGTTATCGGTTACAGGTCCGTAAGAGTCAACCGCAATGGTTACAGGTCCCATTCCCAAGAATCCGAACGCTACAAGCCCGAATGCAAATACTGATGAATAATTCATCAAACTTCCAGGTATGAAAGTACTTGCAGTATAAGCAAGCGCCATTAAAAATACGATAACCGCACCAATCCAAAAGGCTGAGAAGTTACCCGAAACAATACCTGACAAGATTGTCAAAGATGCTCCGCCTTCACGTGACGCCGTTACGACTTCTTCAGTGTGTTTAGCCTTTGGAGAAGTAAATATTTTGGTAAATTCAGGAATTAACGCGGCGCCCAAAGTTCCGCAGGAAATAATCGTTGCCAGAATAAACCAAATTCCGTGTCCCAACGGGTTTAGCAACCAAGCACTTACACCGTAGGTCATACCGATTGAAAGAATTGATGTAATCCAGACAAGTCTTGTCAAAGGTACTTCAAAATCAAATTTTTCCGCTTTTTTGGAATAAACGAACTTATCCCACAAAGCGTTGATTCCGTATGCAATAACTGAGGTTACTATCATCAAAAATCTCATTACAAAAATCCAGGCCAAAAGTTGAACCTGATTTCCTTTGCCCAAAACGGCAAGCAGAATAAAACTGACAAGCGCAACACCCGTTACACCGTAAGTTTCAAACCCGTCAGCCGTAGGTCCGATAGAATCGCCTGCGTTATCACCGGTACAGTCTGCAATAACACCGGGGTTGCGTGGGTCATCTTCCTTGATACCGAACTGAATTTTCATCAAATCAGAACCGATATCTGCAATTTTTGTAAAAATACCGCCTGCAACACGCAAAGCCGATGCGCCAAGAGATTCACCGATGGCAAACCCGATAAAGCACGCACCTGCGATTTTGCCGGGAACAAAAAGTAAAATTATAAGCATCATAATAAGTTCAACAGAAACTAAAAGCACCCCGATACTCATACCTGCTTTTAAAGGAATATTGAGGATATTTAACGGGTTTCCTTTTAATGATGCGAAAGCAGTTCTTGCGTTTGCAAGGGTGTTCATTCTGATACCGAACCACGCAACCGCATAAGAACCTAAAATACCGATTACAGACCAGCCAAGAATAGTCAGAACGCCTGCCCAGCCCATCTGTTGTAAGTAACCGAAATAGAACGCAATGCACGCACCGATTATGATTTCAAGTGCAAGTAAAAATTTGCCCTGCTGAACAAGATAGGTTTTGCAGGTTTCAAAAATTGTGTTACCCACCTGTGCCATTGCAGAATGAACGTCAAGTTTTTTGACTTCCAAAAATTTCCATAAGCCGAAAATCAGCCCGACAACGGAAATTCCAAGACCTATCAAAAGCAGTGTGTAACTGCTTGGAGATATGGTTTTGATACTCGGAACAACCAAATCCGCTTCACTTGCAGACACAGGAGCAACTGATGTCAATAATAGTGCCATTAAGGCAGTGATTTTTTTAAGCATATATCTCTCCTTATTTACTCACATTTTTACATAATAAATTATAAAGTATAAGGCACATTTGAACAATTATTTTACATTTATTCATGAAACTGATAAGATTTTTTTATGAAAACTCATCATTTAATAATTTTATTTTTTACGCTGGTTTGTATTTTTATATCGGCGTGTTTGACTTTACTTCCGGTAGGGAAATACCAAAATGCATATTTTAAATTCATAAAAGATTTCAGAAACAAACCGCAGGAGCATTTTGACAAACAAATTGAGTATGCAAAATATATTGAAGAACACAATGAACTTCCCAAAGAACTTACTGTTCAAAAAAAAGTAAATACAGAAACACAAAAGCCTTTGAAAACACAGCAGGAACAAGAAATAACGCCAAAATACATCAGAGATAAAAAGAACCCGAAAATTTTGCATCCGTACAAATCTCGCAAATTTTTATTTTTTCGGGTTTACTACAAATAACATGACCGAAATCTCTTTTACATCAAAAATAGTTCCCATGTACTGGCAGGATTTTAACAAGGTGACCTCATCATTTTGCAGGGATAATCTTGTTGATTACCCGTGGTCAGTGAGTTCAAGCAGAGTCGGGAAGGATTTATTCACACACAGAATTTGCGACTGCTCCGCATGTTTAGTTACTGATGGCAAAAAAGCCGTTTTGATGCATCTTTTACCCTCAAACAAAGATAATCATATTTTTTCTAATGTCTTATTTTTCTTGCGTAATAATCTTGATTTAAAAGACAAAAATCTTCAGGCTGTTTTGGTCGGTTCAAAAAATACTAAATCAAGTCAGGATATATGGAATAAATTTGTTGATTTGCTCGATTATTTGAAAATTCCGACAACAATATTAAAAAACGGGAAAAGTCCTACACACCTTGCATATAGGACAAGCACAGATGAAGTTTTAATCTCTAATGAGCAAATAAGTAATGTCATACGGCTTAATAAAGGAGCAAAGCAGGCACTTTCTGACGGATTTGAATATGTAAAAATTTCAGATTATGATGAAATTTAAACCCTGCCATAAATATCCGAATAACGAATAATATCATCTTCTGATATTATTTCACCCATCTGGAGTTCAATAATTTCAAGAGGTTCTTTAAACGGATTACTCAGAGAATGAACGGCTTTGACGGGAATATCAACACTTTGTCCTACATTTAAAACAAATTCACTATCTCCAAGCAGAACTTTAGCCGTTCCGAATGCAACAACCCAGTGTTCGCTTCTGTGGTTGTGCGACTGAACTGATAATTTTTGCATGGAATTAACGTGAATAACCTTTGCCGAATAGTTTTTACCCTGCGCAATAACCCTGAAATATCCCCACGGACGATTAACATTTAGTCCTGTTTGTTCTTTATTTTCCAAATTCATACCCCTTAACTGTAAATATTATAGAAATTGTAACAAATTATTTAAAAAATAGCAAAAAAGTCAAAAAAAATGTTTTAGAAAAAAACAAATAATGGTAGATGGTTTTTATATGTCAGAAAGGTAGGTCTTATTGTGTCTATGAATGTTTCTCCTGTCAAAGCGGTAATGAGTGCGGTCAACACGGTTGCTCCAAAAAGCAAAGTAGCAAAAGCAATCAATTTGGGCGAAAGCATTATGCCAAGAAAAGAAGATAGAGTTAATCCTGCAAAAACTATTATTGTAAAAGTTATTGAAACACTTGCGGAAAAAGCAAAAACAAAACCTGACGCAGAAAGAAATGTTATTGATTATATTATAATTCTTGCTGACAAATTTAAAGATTTTAATCCGATGAAATATGCAGCATAAAATAAAAAAGCACCTGATAAAATCAGGTGCTTTTTTAAGTTTATAAACTTATTAAACCAATTCTTTTACTTCAGCAGCGAAAGTTTTCGGGTCTAATTTAATCCCCGGTCCCATAGTCGTTGATAAGTAAATTGATTTAACATAAGTTCCTTTTGCAGAAGACGGTTTTGATTTCAAAACTGCATCAGCCAAAGTTGCGTAGTTTTTAATCAAATCTTCTTCAGCGAACTGAATTTTACCTATCGGGCAGTGAATCATACCCTGTTTATCTGCTCTGTATTCAACTTTACCTGCTTTAGCATCTTTAACAGCTTTAGCAATATCCATTGTAACAGTGCCTGTTTTCGGGTTCGGCATCAAGCCTTTTGGCCCTAAAACTCTACCGAGTTTACCAAGCATACCCATACAATCAGGAGTTGCAATCAATGTATCGAATTCAAACCAGCCGTCTGAAATTTTATCAATGATTTCTTCTGCTCCTGCGAAATCTGCGCCTGCTTCGGTTGCTTCAGAAGCCTTTGCACCCTTTGCAATAACGCAAACTCTGACTGTTTTACCCAAACCTGCAGGTAATACAACGGTTGAACGAATCTGCTGATCAGCCTGACGAACGTCAATACCTAATCTCATGTGGCATTCTACCGTTTCGTTGAATTTAGAAACTTCTTTTGAAATTTCCTGTAATTTTTTTATTGCATCAACAGCGGTTGCAGGCTGATTGAAGCCTTCCATCATCTGTTGAGTTTTTTGTTGTTTTTTAGTTAATCTGCTCATTATTTTATTCCTTTCATGGTGTTAACGGACTTTCGTCCTTCCATTTTGTACTAGTCTTCTTTAACCGTTACGCCCATTGCTCTGCAAGAACCTGCAATCATTTTGACTGCTGCTTCCATAGTTGTAGCGTTTAAGTCATCCATTTTTGTTTTTGCAATTTCTTCTAATTGCGCTCTTGTAATTTCGCCTACTTTATCTTTGTTAGGAACTGATGAACCTTTCGGAAGATTTAAGGCTTTTTTAATCAATACAGGAGCAGGGGGTGATTTGATTACAAAAGTAAAACTTCTGTCTTCATATACATCGATAATTACAGGAATAATGTATCCTGCTTTGTCCTGGGTTTTTGCATTGAACTGTTTACAAAAATCCATGATGTTTACACCGTGCTGACCTAATGCAGGACCAACAGGCGGTGACGGATTTGCTTTTCCGGCTTCAATCTGAAGTTTGATTTTTCCTACTACTTTTTTTGCCATTTTTTTCTCCTTTTGTGGTAATAACGAGGCTCGGCCTCTTCCACAGTTTGTGTGTACCTTTGGTGCGAAACATCGCACACTACTTATTATAATTTATTTATCTGATTATATTCCAATTCAACCGGCGTTTCACGACCGAAAATTGAAACATTTGCACGAAGTTTTGATTTATCAGGATAAACTTCAATAATATCCGCATCAAAGTCTGCAAACGGCCCTGATACAATTCTGATTTTATCACCGACCTTAACATCAAGTTCAACTTTTTCAACCTGAGATGATGTTCTGTGCAATATTCTTTTGATTTCGCTTTCTCTGACAGGAATAGGCTTCTTGACAGAGCCGACGAATTTTGTAACGCCCGAAGTGTGTCTTACGACATACCAGCTGTCCTCGTCCATAATCATTTCAACAAGAACATAACCCGGGAAAATCTTTTCTTCTTTTTCCTGCTTTTTACCGCTTTTTACCTGTACAACGGTTTTTTGAGGAACTTCTACTCTGAAGATTTTGTCGCCCATATTCATATATTCGATACGTTTTTCAAGGTTTACTTTTACCTTGTTTTCGTAACCCGAATAGGTATGAACTATGTACCATCTTTTTTTGTTCTTCTTTGCTTCCTGTGCTTCAACTTCTTCCTGCTCCATCGCTTTTTCTTCTGCGATGTCCTCGTTGAGTTGTTCTTCCATTGTTTTTTCTTTCTTAGTCATAAGCCACCTTTATAAAATTATTGGTTATATTTTGTTTATAAGACCTAAAAGTCCTTTAAAAATTAAATCCATACAGTAGATTGCGATTGTAAAAGCAAAAACGATAACAATAACCGACATTGTTTCTGCCACTATCTGCCTGCGTTCAGGCCAGCTGATTCTGCCCCATTCCGCTTTAACACCTTTAAAATATGCCTTGATAGATTCCATTGCTTCGTTCATTTTAATCTTCCTTTATGCTTATAAATCGCGCCCTGAAGGACTCGAACCCTCGACATCCGGTTTTGGAGACCGACGTTCTACCAACTGAACTAAGGACGCAAATAAGTGAATAGTGAGTGGTGAGTAGTGAATAGTCATTATCGGTGTTGATGCACAATTACTAAAAGTTAATTCCGTAAAGGTCTATTTACTTTTCACTATTCACAATTCACTTTTACTTCGTTTCCTTATGTGCAGTGTGTTTTTTGCACTTCGGACAATATTTGTTAAGTTCCATTCTTTCTTTTAAAGTCTTTTTGTTTTTTGTTGTTGTGTAGTTTCTTTCTTTACATTCTTCGCATGCAAGAACTACCATTTTGTCTAATTTTCCTTTGATACCCATTGTTTTATTTCCTTTATTATTACTTATTTTTTTGACCTTTAAAAAAGAATGTGGTTTCCTCACATTCTTTTTTAATTCGGCTTATAGGGTAATAATACACCAAACATGAAAAAAATCAAACAATTTGTAAACAAATGATAATAAAATGAATGATTATTTTTATTTAATTACTTTACTGCCTGAATTAATGCGTTAATTACATCTTCATCCCATTTCCTGCCGGCTTCTTCTTTCATAATAGAGAGTGCCTTTTCGCTGTCCATAGCCTTACGGTACGGTCTGTCGGATGTCATAGCACAATATGCGTCAGATACCGCAATAATTCTTGAACCCAAAGGAATTGACTGACCTTTTAAACCCTCAGGAGAACCCGAGCCGTCAACTCTTTCCGTCTGATAAGTTATATAAGGCACAACTTCCGACAAGAAGTTAATATTCATAAGCAGATTAACACCGATATTTGTATGGTTTTTAATCTTATTAAGTTCATCTGAAGACAGTTTGCCGTTTGTTGCAAAAAGTTTTTCAGGCAGAGTGATTTTACCGATGTTCTGCAATAAGCCTGCATAGTATATTAAATCGGTCGTTTTTTCATTCAGACCAAGTTTTGAACAAATACCTCTTGCAAGTTTTGCACTGTTTCTTGAATGTGCAACAGTATATTGACCTTTTCTGTCAACCGCAGTTGCAAGAGATTCCACAAAATTCTGCTGATAATCGCACAAATCACCAATTAATGCTGTCAAATCACCTCTTAATTTTTTCAAATCAAATTCTGAGGATTCTTCGTTTTCAATTTCATTATGAGTTTCTTCAATTACTTTTTGTAAGGTAATTGTCGTACCCAAAAGATTTGCGATACTTAAAACAACATCAAGAAAATCGTCATCAAGTTTTTCGCTTGTTTTAATCACAATAGCACCGATAGGAGTGATGGAATTTCTTATCGGAATACCGATGTATCCGTCTTTTTCGATTGTTTCGCTGTGGATAAGTTCATCAGGATTAAACTTAAATTCTGCATCGCTTTTATCAGAATTACCCGTCAGAATATATTTCCCATCACGTTCAAAGAATATTGCGCAGGAATCGACTTCAAGCATCTGGACAATAGATTTTGCAATAGATGTATAAACCGCGATTTCTTCTTTGTTATCAAAATCAAGCACACAAAGGGTGTTTTTTGACGAATATAAATCGGTCAATTCCTTCAACTGGTTAATAAGGCGTTCTTTCTTATTTGATTTGACGCTGATTTTCTTTGCCAAATCCTCTGATATTAAATTGTCCGTTAAAAAATCACCCAAATTGAGTGCAAACATTTCCTCGATAGGGTCTGCTCCGACAAGATAATCGGACTGTCCGAAAATCGAAACCCCTGACTGCTTTTTCTCTTCTTTACTCATAGTGTTTCCTCATTGTAGGCCGAATTTATATATTCGGCATGGTCATGAACCTTCTATGAATGATTACGGACATAAAATATAAAAACTTTAATATTTTATAAAATATCCTCCATTTGGAGGAGATAAAATATTAATTATTCAAAAATTCAATATCTTTTTTAATTTGTTCTTTTAATTCATTTATATTTGCAAATTTTTGTTCGGGACGAATAAATTTCAGAAAATTAATTTTAATATTCTGTCCGTAAATATCTTCATCAAACCCGTTTAGGATATGAGTTTCAAGAGTTTTGACGGAGGTATTATTAACAGTAGGCTTTGTACCGAAATTTGAAATACCTTTTATAATTCTGCCGTCTGATAATTCTGCTCTGACACCATAAACCCCGTTTGGAATTTGGACAATATCATCGGGATAACTGATATTTGCAGTCGGAAAGTTTATCGTTCTGCCGATTTTACTGCCCTCAACCACCGTTCCTGATACGCAAAACTCCCTGCCAAGCATTGAATTTGCACTCTCTATTTCCCCCTGCTCAAGAAATTCCCTAATAGCGGAACTGCTTATTAGTTTTCCGTTTATTTCCTGCGACGGCAGAGAGAAAAATTTATAGCCAAACTCTTTTGCATATTTTTTTAAGAAGTCGCAATTCCCTTGCCTGTTCAGTCCAAAATGATGATTAAACCCCGTAAAAATCGCTATCGGCTCAAAATTTTTGACTAAAATATCTTTTAAGTATTCAAAAGATGACATGCCGGAAACCTGTTCAAAATCAAGTTCTATAAGATAATCGACCTCCAAATTTTCAATAATTTTAAAACTCTCCGAGCGTGAAGAAATATATTTCGGTTCAATATGATTCAAATAGCAGAATGGTTGTTGTTTAAGGGTTACAACGGCAGATTTTGTTCCATTTTGCCGTGCAAAATCAACAACGTTTTTGATAAGTTTTTGGTGCGCAATATGCACCCCGTCAAAAAAGCCGAGTGCAAGCGATAATTTCGGGATATTTGTAAGTTCTTTTATTATTTCCAAAATATCCCCCTTTAAAAATTAGAACAAAATACCGACAAGTGCTGCGGACATATAACCTGTTAAAGTACCGCAAATCAATGCCCGAACGCCAAGACGTGCAAGATTTTTTCTTTGGTTTGGCGCAAGTTCGCCGATACCGCCTAACTGAATAGCAACCGAGCCGAAGTTTGCAAAGTTGCAAAGCGCAAAACTTGCGATTAAAAAGGCTTTGTCAGATAAATCTTTTATATGCACCAAATCAAAGAATGCAACCATTTCATTAAGCACAAGTTTTGTACCCATAACTCCGCCTACCGCAGTTGCTTCCTTGAGCGGAACACCTATTAAAAATGCAAAGATGGCAAAGATTTTTCCTAAAATGTATTTTAATGACAAGTGGCTTAATGCATAGAAACCGATAATACCTTTATGGAGATGAAAAAGTTTAACACACATTCCGCCAAACATTCCCAAGAACCAGTCTATCATTGCAACAAGAGCGACAAGCGCAAGTATCATTGCAATGACATTTAGTGCAACCTTCATACCCTCCGACGCGCCGTTTGAAATGGCATCAAATACGTTTATATAAGGCTTTTTGCGCTTGTTATACTGAATAGAAAAATTTTCGCTTGTTTCTTGCGGTTTTGTTTCGGGGTAAATAATTTTTGAGATTACAAAAGCCCCCGGTACTGCCATAATTGACGATGCCAGAGCATAAGTTGCAGGAATACCCATTCCTATATAAATCGGCATTGTGGCACCGGAAATACAAGCCATAGAGCCTGCCATTGAAGCAAGAAGTTCCGAACGGGTGAGTTTTTCAAGATACGGTCTTATCATAATTTGTGCCGAAATCTGTCCCACAAAAGCGCTTGCGACATTAGATAATGCTTCTGCTCCGCTTACACTCATAAGTTTATTCATTGCCTTGCCCAAAACAGGAATAATTCTTTGAATAATTCCATAGTAATAAAGAATATTTACAAGAATCATCATAAATATTAACGATGCAATGAGTTGAAGTGCAAATATATTTGCATCACTGCCCCAAACAAGCGCAAGTTTAACCTTCTCCATCAACGGCCCGAAAACAAACGAACCGCCATCACTTGCAAAATCAAGAATTTTTGTGATGAAATTGCCAAGCGCCATAAATATTTTCTGCCCTAAAGGAACTTTAAAAATGAATATTGCAAAAAATATCTGCAATAAAAAACCTACCCCGATAGTCTTATAGTTTATTGCTTTCCTGTTATTTGACATCAGAAAAGCAATTCCAAAAATAACTAAAATACCTAAAATTCCGATTAATCTGCCCATTTATTATAATTCCTTTTGATATAGAAAATTCTATCATGAATATATTTGATTTGAAATGTAAAATATTTACTTAAATTAAAAAATAGTGTAAAATAAGTCAATAGGAAAGAGAATAACACAAATAACATCAGAGGAATCAATGAAGGTACTTTTGTTTAACGGGAGCAGTAATCACAGCGGATGCACATATACAGCAATACACGAAGTTGAAAAAACGCTTAACGAAAGAGGAATTGAAACAGAAATTATAGACATAGGCAATATTCCGATTGCGGACTGCAGTGGTTGCCAATACTGCAGAAGGGCAGGAAACGGCAAATGTGTACTTGACGATATAGTAAACAAGTGTATTGACAAATGTAAAGAAGCAGACGGTTTTATCTTCGGCTCTCCTGTTTATTACGCTCACCCGTCAGGAAGGTTACTTTCATTTATGGACAGACTTTTTTATGCCGGCGGATATGCGCTGAAATACAAACCGGCAGCAGCAGTAGTCAGTGCAAGACGTGCAGGTACAACAGCAGCACTTGATCCGATAGTCAAACATCTTACAATAAATAACATGCCTGTTGTTCCGTCAAACTACTGGCCTATGGTTCACGGAAGATTAAACTCTCCGCAGGAGGTCGTTCAGGACGAAGAAGGTATCCAGATTATGCAGGTTTTGGGTATAAACATGGCATGGATGCTCCACTGTTTTGAAGAAGGTAAAAAAGCAGGATACTATCCTGATAAAGTTGAAAAAATACATACTAATTTTATAAAATAAAGGAGAAAGCATGAAAACGAAAACTATGGTATTATTAACCGTTTTAGGGATTGCATTTTTAGCACTCGCATTTATCGGTTTTCAAATTTACGGGAAAAAGACATTCAATCCGGGGACAAAAATACTTGCCAAAAAACACACCGGTATCATTTACTGCTCATATGGCAATGACGGGGTAAAACAACTTGTTGATATTACGGCAAAAAAAATCAACGCAGATGTTATTGAATTAAAATCAGCAGTTCCGTATCCTGCCGATAACGCCGAATTTATCAAAAGAATTGATGCGGAAAACAATGATGTTTCAAAAGTTATATTAGATAACAAAATCATTGATTTAAGAAAATATAAATTGCTTGTTTTTGCAACTCCGGTTATTCAGAAAAAACCTTGTCCGGTAATGCAAAAATTCATTAATGACAATAAAGATCGTTTTAATAAAAAAGCAGTTACAACAATCATCAAATATAAAAAAGGCGCAGATTCAACGGAAACATCAAAATATTTCTTCTATAAATTCTATCACGCTTCAAGAAAACCGAGTTTTCTCACTTTTGCCGAAAACAAAGACCAGTTATTATATGAACTCCAGTTATGGCTTGACCAAATGGAATTTACTCACGAAGAATTGAGGTAATTTAAAAATTAAAAAACAGGCGCTCATAAACAGAGCGTCTGTTTTTTATTGACAAAAACACAATTATGTTCTATTTAACTTGTATGATTAAAGAAACAGATAAAGGACTTTTGGTAAATATAAAAATATCGCCAAATTCAAAAACCAACGAAATTATAAAAACCGAAGCGGAAACAAAAATTAAAATTACCGCTCAGCCCATAGACGGCAAAGCAAACAAAAACTTAATCGAATTTTTATCAAAAAAATTTAAAATCCCAAAGACCTCGATTCAAATTGTCAAAGGCGAAACCTCAAAGGAAAAAACCGTTCTTTTTATGACATCCGATAATGAAAAGATTAATTTGCTTAAAAAAACTTTATAATTTTTAAATTTAATAGCAAATTATTTTTTTACAACTTTTAAAATGCCTGTAATTATAAAAAAAGAAAGGCAAAATCATGTCATTATCGGTACAACCTGTATTAAAAACATCATACACTGAACGCGGAAACGAATACAAAGAGTCTAATATCGGCAAATGTGTCGCAGTCGCAGGTGTTGCAGGAGCAACAGTTGCTTATGGCGGAGAAAGTGTTGTAAAAGGCGCAAAAAAAGTTTATAACAAAGCAAAAACAATCAAAATGAATGTTAAAAAACCTGACATGAAACAGGTAAAGGAAACTGTCAATAATATTAAAAACAAAATTCCAAATACAAAATCAGTTAAAGATTTCATCAAAGCAATTCCTGCAAAAATAGTTTCTTTTATCAAAAAAGTCGGAGAATTCATTGTTGATACCGCTAAAAAAATCAATATGGAAAATATTAAAAAGGCAGGGAAATCAGTTATTGACTTTATAAAATCAAATGCTAAAAAAGTTAATAAAGAAAATATCCAAAAAGCAGGTGAAGCAGGCAAAAAAATTTTAAAACAGCCTAAGTTTAAAAACGCTGCAGGTATTGTAACAGGACTTGCAAGCCTTGTTGCTGTCGGATTTCTTGCAGATGCCGTAGCAAATAAAATCAGCGCAAAAAAAGCAGATAAAATTTAAACACTTTACATTTGAATTTGTTAAGGTATAATGAATTCAGGAGAAAACATGAAAAACTATTTACAAAAACATCATCATACTCACCATATCAACCCGTAGAGGCTGTTAGAGTTGTGATGTGCTTGTAAAAATATAATCAATTCTGTTAAATAACCTCTTCGGGATAATCAAGCCAAAGAGGTTATTTTTATACCCTCACCCGAATTTCTGATGTTCGCATTCTGCTCACATAGAAATTCAACCCTCTCCCAAAGGTAGAGGGGTATTCAGAAAAACACACAGAATTGAGGAAAAAACAAAATGATTACAAATATAATATCGGCAATAGGAAATAACAGAAGCATTTACCCTTTGATATTGAGAGATTGCGGAATTGAAGTTCCGTCAAAGATTTACATAGCAAGAAAAGAAAATCTAAAAGAATCAAAAACCAAAGCAAATGACGCAACAAGAGAAAAATTTATTGATGAATACGCAACATCAGCAGTTTGGCTGGGCGGAATACCGTTTGTTGAAAAAGTTTACGACAAATTTATCAAGTCCAAAGGGTTTAATCCCAAGGCAGACCTGAAACTTTTCAAAGAGGATGAATTTCAGGGAATTGAATATAACATCAAAAAATTCAAAGATGTTGCCTCAAAAGAGGTTGCAGAACTTGAAAAAATAAAAAACAATCGCAAACTTATTGAAAAATTGACAGCAGGGAAATTTGCCTGTGCAACACTTATTCCTATCGCCGTTATGGGTTTTGTCCTGCCAAAACTCAATTTTGCGCTGACTAAAAAGATTAAAGAAAGCAGAAAACAACCCCCTGAAAGACAAACTCAAACCCAAAGACCGACGATGACCGGCTTCATGTCAGGCAAAAATGTAAGTTTCACAGGTAGTTTTGTCAGCACACTTGCGAATTTAAAAACCGTTGACAAAATGGCTGTTACAGACGGCGGTTTAACAGTCGGCAGAGTTTCAACCTCAAGAAACAAGGACGAAGCCTATGTAAACGCCTTCAGAATGATTGGTTCAATGATTCTTAATTTTGTAACACCTGTCTATATTGCAAAATTCCTTGACAAATGTGCAAATAAAACCTTCGGACTTAATGTAAACCTTGATCCCCTTATTATGGGTAACAAAGAACTTGTAAACGCAATAAAAGAAAATAAAGTTGAACTTCCGAAATCAAACAGTGCAAAAGATATTTTTGAATTTATCGACTCAAAACCTCAAAGCCTGTTTTCAAAATTTGCAAGTGCGCAGGGCAAAATTTCATACATTGAAAACGACGTTAGAGATCCGAGAAAATACGTTGATGTAAAAGATTTGGCACAATTCAGAAACGAATTTGAAAACTTTATCAATTCGGCAAAAAAATCACCTGATATCACCAAGTTTGTCAAAAAAGCAAAATTTGTCAAAGGGGTAAATATTTTATCAAATGTACTTATAAGCAGTGCACTTTTAGCTGTTGTACTGCCAAAACTTCAATACTGTTTTAACAAATTCGTAACAGGTTCATACTCCGATCCCGGGCTGAGAGATAACTAAAATTTATGCTTTAACAGTGCATAAACATCATTAAAAATAATCAAAATCATCAGCAAAATGAGAAGCAGGAAGAAGAAATTACTGATTTTTTCAATATTTTCCTGATTAAGCGGTTTCCCTCTTAATTTTTCTATAAGCAAAAACATAAAATGTCCGCCGTCAAGTGCAGGTATCGGAAGAAAGTTAATCAGTGCCAAATCCATTGAAATCATCGCAGTCAGAAGCAGACCTGAGAACATTCCGCTGTTTTTTATTACATCTCCGCCGATTTTTGCAATAACAACAATGCCGTGCAAATCTTTAGCCGGAATTTTTCCGCTAAATAACTGCCATAAACCGTAAACAAGCATATAAGTTTGTTCCCCGATATAGTTGCAACTTTCGGTAAATATTTTAGCGGGAGTCTTTGTGACCGTCAAATCCTGTTTTGCAGTCATTGATATTCCGATAATACCTTTTTCATTTGGATAAACCGGCTTTAATTTTATTTCTTTCCCTTTTCTCAAAACCGTTATCTCAACAGGCTTTAACCCGTCAGAAATCGCATAAGCAACATCATTTAATGTCGCAGTACCGTCTGAGGTGTAAGATTTATGCTCTTTTATATGATTTTTAATTTTTGTTTGACTCTCAGACAGTTGAATTTCGTCATTATGATACGGCGCATAGCCTTTGAGTTCTTCATCGCCTATAACAAGGGCAGGCTCAATAATTTCATCTGACGGCAATTTTACTATAATATCTTTTTCAATATTTTTCTCTGAATCAATATTCGGATTTAAATTTTTCAAAGTTTCAAGATTTTTCAGCGCAAAATCTTTGTTAATTTTCCCGTCAAATCTTGCACTGTTTTGAGAGTACAAAGAAATTGCATAAGTTGATTTTATATCAGAACCGTTGATTTTAACTATCCTGTCACCTTTTTTCAGACCGCTCTGCCAAACGGATTCCGACTTTGGTACGGTTATTGAATTTATATAAACCTGATAATTGCCTGAAGGTAATTTGCCCCAAACTGCTGCGGTAAACATTACAAGCAAAATTGCAGTAATAACGTTTGCAATAACACCTGCGCTTATTACAATCATTCTTTGCCAGACAGGGCGATTTACAAATCTGTCTTTTGAATCGGCAGGAAGTTTTGAATCTTTATCATCATCAGGGAATGCAACATACCCGCCCAACAAACACGCATGCACAAGCACCTCAACATCACCGACTTTTTTACTCCACAAGGTAGGACCGATAGGCAGACCAAAACCAAACTTATCAACTTTTATTCCCAACATTCTGGCAGCCATAAAATGCCCTGCCTCATGTACAAGAATTAAAAAACTGAGTAATAAAATCATTATGACAATTTGCATTTATAATCTCCCTTTAACTGTCATTCTGAACTTGGTTCAGGGTGACAATATTATTTAAACTGGGCGGTAAATCTCACATCGTTATTGAAAAACAAACGAATATCATCCACCGCATATTTTAGCATGGCAAGTCTTTCAACCCCGACACCAAACGCAAAACCGCTGTAAACATCAGGATCAATATCAACCCCTCTTAATACATTCGGATCAACCATGCCTGCGCCCAAAATTTCTAACCAACCAGTGCCCGAACAGGTTCTGCAACCCTTGCCCTGACACATTATGCACTGAACATCAACCTCTGCTGAAGGTTCGGTGAACGGGAAGAAACTGTTGCGAAATCTTGTCGGACGGCTTTCTCCAAAATAAATTCTTATAAATTCATTCAAAACACCTTTCAAATCACCGAAAGTAATCCCTTTATCAACATAAAGCCCTTCAATCTGATGGAAAAAATTATTTTTTCTTGAATTAATATTTTCGTTACGATAAACACGCCCCGGTGCAATAATTCTAATCGGAGGCTTTTTGGCTTCCATAGCGTGAATTTGCGCACCTGAAGTTTGGCTTCTTAACACAACATTTGGTGCAACATTAGTAAAAAACGTATCCTGAACATCACGAGCAGGGTGGTCTTTTGGAACATTTAGCATATCAAAGTTGTAGTATTCGGTTTCAACTTCGGGAGCAAACTCATCTTCTACAACGCTGAAACCAAGGCTTCTGAATATTGAGCAAATTTCTTCGGTTGTAGAAGTCAAAAGATGAGCGTGGCCTTTCGGGATAAACTGCCCGGGCATAGTCACATCAAGTCTTTCTTTTTGAAGTTTTTCATTCAATTCTTTTTCATAGAACAATTTGAATTTACCCGCTATTGCGCTTTCAAGTTTTTGGGTAATTTCGTTAGCCAAAGCGCCGACAACCTTTTTATCCTCAATAGATAAGTCTTTCAAACCTTTTTTAATCTCGTTAAATTCACCTTTACGGCTGAGATATTTGTTTTTTATTTCTTCTAAATCCTTTACGCTTTGTGCTTTTTCGATGTCTGAATTAGCGTCTGAATAAATTTTTTCCAATTGTTCTTTCATAATTTTTTCCTTTATCTTATATTCCCCTCTACCTCTGGGAGAGGGTTGAATTTCAACTTGAGCAGTATGCGAAAGTTAGAAATTCGGGTGAGGGTTTTTATAATAATTCATTATATTTTTTCTCATACCCTATTGTTGTTTCGGGGCCGTGACCGCAATAAACAACCGTATCATCGGGCAGTTTGAAAAGTTTTTCTTTTACGCTGTGTTTGATTTGTTCAAGGCTTCCGCCCATAAAATCGGTTCTGCCGACACTTCTTTTGAATAAAGTGTCACCGCTGAAAAGTTTTCCGTCATTAGTATAATAACACATTCCGCCCAAAGTATGCCCCGGGGTTGAAATTGCAATGAGTTCAATATCTCCGATTTTGAATTTATCACCCTCTTTGACTTTGTTTTCAATGCCTGTCACTTCCGGTATTTCCACTCCGCCAAGCATCATAGTCATTTGAGGTGCAAAGGCAATTTGCTCTATATCATCTTCGGATACATAAATATCCGAATCAAATTCTTCTTTAAAACGGTTACAGCCCAAAATATGGTCAAAATGCCCGTGGGTTAAAAGAATTGTTTTAAGATTAACCCCAAGCCTTTTGATTTCATTGATATAATCATCATCAGGACTTGAGCAGTCAATTAACAAAGCATCTTTGGTATCTTCGTCAATCAAGAGATAATTATTAGCGTCAATAGGGCCTTGAACAAAAGTCAGCATTTCTACCATTTAATCAAGACCTCTGACAAGTTTAAATATTTTGTTGCAAATATCAAATAACTCTTTGGCATCTTTAAGCGCAATCATATTTGCACCGTCGCAAAGCGCCTTATCAGGTTCAGGGTGAATTTCAAAGAACAAAACATCCGCACCTGAAGCCATGGCAGATTTTGCAAGAGTCGGAACAAATCTTCTGTCACCGCCCGAACTTGTGCCGTTAGCACCGGGGAGTTGAACACTGTGTGTCGCATCAAACACTACAGGATAACCAAATTCCTTCATTATCGGAATCCCGCGAAAATCAACAACCAAATTATTATACCCGAAAGTCGTTCCTCTGTCTGTAACCATAATCTTTTTATTGCCTGTATCTTCAACCTTTTTAATCAAAGATTTCATTTGCTCGGGTGCAAGGAACTGACCTTTTTTGATGTTAAGAATCTTATCGGTCTTACCTGCAGAAACAAGCAAATCAGTCTGACGGCAAAGAAACGCAGGTATTTGAATGATATCTGCGACCTGTGCAACTCTTTGCGCCTGTGCAGGTTCATGAATATCAGTCACAATAGGCAGGTCGAATTTTTCTTTAACCTCCTGAAGCATCGCTAAGCCTTTTTCAAGTCCCGGCCCTCTAAACGAAGTCAAAGATGAACGGTTTGCCTTGTCAAATGATGACTTAAACACAAAATTTATGTCTAAATCACGTGTTATCTCTTTTAACCCTTGTGCGGTTTCATTCAGAATTTCCTGACTTTCAATAGCGCAAGGTCCTGCAAGGATAGTCAGTTTATCCCCGCCGATTTCAAAATCCCTTAATTTTATTCTCTGTTTACTCATACCTGAATTATAAAAAAAACGCACAAAAATTACAAGAATTAATTCAAGGTAATAGAAGTAATAAGACCTTTAGAAATTAAAGTCGTTAAGAGGTTAAGACGCTAAGTCTTTAAGTTCGTATCAGGAGTTTGAATGTTTGGAGTTTGTTAGTTTGAAGTTCGTTACAGTTATTAATTAATTTGAAATGCACTTGCAAACATGCAAACTTTCAAACTTGTCAACTTTTACGAAATGAACTTAACATCCTAACGTCTTAGTTTTGTAGGGTGCAATTTTTTGCACCATATTTTAAATGGCTGGATTGCTTCGGACTTTTTGCCCTCGCAATGACATTATTAAAATAAACTTTGTTGATTTGAATTCCTCGTTTTATAGCCAAGATGTCTGTAAGTTTCGGGGGTAACTTTTCTGCCTCTTGGGGTGCGCTGCAACAGTCCGCACTGCAAAAGATACGGTTCACATACATCTTCTAATGTTCTTGAATCCTCACCTATCGCTGCACTGATAGTTTCTATCCCGACAGGTCCGCCGTCATATTTTTCAATGATAAGTTTTAAAAGATTTCTGTCGGTATTATCAAGCCCAAATTCATCAATTTCAAGAATATCAAGTGAACTGTTTGCAATATCTTCATTAATTTTGCCGTTATTTTTGACTATCGCATAGTCGCTAACCCTTTTTATAAGTCTGTTTGCAATACGTGGTGTTCCGCGTGAGCGTTTTGCAATAGCATAAGCCGATTTTTCATCAATTTCTATATCAAGAAGTTTTGCCGTTCGTTCTATTACTTTGGTAAGTTCTTCGGGGGTATAAAATTCAAGCCTGTGAACTATCCCGAACCTGTCCCTTAACGGCCCTGAAAGTTCGCCTGCTTTTGTAGTCGCACCGATAAGAGTAAATTTCGGAAGAGGAATACGCAAAGTCTTGACCGTCTGCGCTTTTCCCGTTGTCATATCAAGATAAAAATCCTCCATCGCAGGGTACAAAATTTCTTCTGCAACCTTATTGAGCCGATGAATTTCATCAATGAACAAAATCTGGTTTTCTTCTAAGGACATCAAAATTCCGATTATATCACGCGGTCTTTCAAGAGCCGGCGCTGATGTAATTTTTACAGGCACACCCATTTCGTTGCCGATAACACCTGCAAGAGTAGTTTTGCCAAGCCCCGGAGGCCCGTAAAACAATATGTGGTCAAGCGGTTTTTCACGTTTTTTTGACGCTTCAATAGTGATTTTTAGATGCTTTAACAAATTACTCTGACCGATATAAGATTTAAAATCTTTAGGACGAATACTGTTTTCAAACACTCTGTCATTGTCGTTTGCATCGGTTTTAACTACAGGATTTTTCTTTTCCTGATGTTTTGTATTTAAAAAATCATTATCATCTGCGATTATGCTCAAAATTTTACTCCCTTAAAACAATAATAACACAAGTTTTAAGATACATCAAATTGACAAAAAACAGAAAATAATATAAATTTATAAGGTAATCAGGAGGTATATATGGAAGAAAAACAGTTTAATACGGAATGGCTTGCAACATTTTTGTTTTGTTTATTACTTGGTGTATTCGGTGCACACAGATTTTATACGGGTAAAACAGGTTCTGCTTGGGCGATGTTATTAATCACAGTATTTTTAGGCTGGTTATTCGGACTTGGTGTTTTCATATCAAGCACATGGGCACTTGTTGATTTGATTATGATAGCCTGCGCAAAATTCACCGACAAAAACGGTCAGCCGATTCCGTGGATGGTATAAATGTCATACAAAAAAAGAACCGGGCAAATGCTCGGTTCTTTTTGTATAGATTAACGTTTTTTCAGCCTGTGCAATCACAGATTGCTTCGCTCCCTTCACTCTCGTTTCGGTCGCAACGGCGGTATCGTAGTGTTTCGCCCTGCTCGTCTTGCTCACGCAAGCCGACACCGGCTTCACACCGGCTAACGCTATCTTTTGCTGAATTGGAAACGTTTTCTTGCTCTTTTTCTGCCGTATTTCTTACGTTCTTTAACACGCGGGTCTCTGGTTAATAAGCCTTCTGCCTTAAGCACATTTCTATATTCTTCATTTGCTTTTAATAACGCTCTTGAAATACCGTGCTTGATAGCACCACATTGTGCAACAACACCACCGCCTACTGCTTTAACTCTGACATCATATCTGTCCTGAGTTTCAGTCAAAACAAGCGGTCTGTAAACTAACATTTCGATAGCAGGTCTGTTGCCAATGTAGTTTTTCAATGTTTTGCCGTTTACAAAGATTCTGCCTGAACCTTTTACCAATTTAACAACAGCGATGGAGGTCTTTCTTCTGCCTGTAGCCATTATAATATCTTTATCTGCCATTATTTAGCCTCCTTTTCAAGTACGATTGGTTTTTGAGTAGCGTGTGGATGTTCAGAACCAACATATACCTTTAATTTGTTGAACTGTTCAGCACCCAAAGTATTGTGCTGTAACATACCTCTAACGGCATGTTCAATAACAATTCTCGGGTCTTTTTCCATAACTTCTTTGAAAGAAGCAGTCTTTAAACCACCCGGATAACCTGTGTGGTGTAAATAGATTTTATCTGTTTCTTTTTTACCTGAAACTACAACCTTGTCAGCATTGATAACGATTACAAAATCGCCTGTATCAACGTTTGGAGTGTATTCAGGTTTATTTTTACCTCTCAAAATGTCTGCAACACGAACTGCAAGACGGCCTAAAATTTCGCCTTCAGCGTCGATTACATACCATTTTCTTTCAACTTCAAGAGGTTTTGCGCTATATGTTTTCATATTGCATTTTCTCCATTATGTTTTAGTAAGTTACTTCCATTAAAGTTAATCCGTACGGACTAACCGTTTGACCTGCCTTTCGGCGGTCTTTGGCATCAAGAACTTCCTTCATGTGTTCAGGAGCCAAATCGTGTCCTTCTATTTCAAGAAGGGTTCCGACAATAGTTCTTACCATATTGTATAAAAACCTGTTTCCTACAATATCAATAATCACTCGGTCGCCAAGTTTTTGGACTTTGGCACTTTCGATAAAACAGACCTTGCTTGGGTTTAGCGTTCCGGAGCTTTTAAAACTTGAAAAATCGTGTTCTCCCAGCAGATAATCCAAAGACTTTTGCATCCTTTTTTCATCTATCGGGTATTTCACCCTCATCAAATCGCCGTCAAATGCGTTTTTACATTTTCGGTTAATAAACTCAAACCTGTAATGACGCCTTTTTGCGCTTTTTTGAGCGTGAAAACGACTGTCCACTAATCTTAAATCACTGACCGATATATCGTCAGGCAAAATTTCGTTTAACTGATAGACAAATTTTGAAGCAACAATATCTTTGTCTGTATCAAAATGAACGACCTGCCCTTTGGAGTTTACACCCTTATCGGTTCTTCCGGAAAAGACTGTTTTAAACTGTCGGTTATTATTTTCGGTATCTCCGAATATCAAAGTACAAAGAGCTTTTTCAAGTTCATGCTGTATTGTGGGTTCTTTTATGGGTTCACCATTCTGAAACTGAATTTGGCTTCCCGCATAATTTTTGCCCCTGTACTGAACTTTCAAAGCATATCGCATCTGTTATTACACCAACTGAATCAGTGCCATTTCAGAAGCGTCACCTCTGCGCGGAGGTAAATGGTAAATTCTTGTATAACCGCCTTTTTGTTCAGCGTATTTTTTACCGATTACAACGAATAACTTTCTCAAAACAGTTTGAGGAGTTTTCTTTACTGTATCGTTGAATTTACCGTCAGCAGGAACTTCAACGTATGCTTTTTTCTTAACGTCATAAGCCATGAAGTCACCTGTTTCTTTGTTATAGATGTACTTTGCAGCGTTGCGAATTGAATTCAAATCGCCTTTCTTAGCAAGAGTGATAATCTTTTCAGCATACGGCTTCAATGCTTTTGCACGAGCCAATGTTGTTGTGATTTCACCATGAACAAAAAGTTCGGTTGCTAAAGAACGGAGCAAAGCCTTTCTTTGATCCTGCGCTTTTCCAAGCGTATGTTTTTTAGTTTGGTGTCTCATTGTTTTTTCCCTTTATATTTCGTTGCCGGAATAACCGGCGTGTGTTATCCGATTAAATCTTCTTCTTCAACAGGATTTGGTGCCAAATCCAAACCGAAGTGATGTAATCTTTCGATTACTTCGTCTGAAGATTTTTTACCGAAATTTTTGATATTTAACAAATCATGTTCTGATTTTTTCAAAAGTTCGGCCATTGAATTGATACTTGCACGTTTCAAGCAATTATATGCTCTGACAGAAAGTTCCAATTCTTCGATAGTCATTTTAGGTTCATCTTCTACAACTTCAACTTCTTCTTCCATTACAGGAACCGTTGCAACAGCAGGCTGACCTGTGATTGCAGCAATTTTTCCGAAGTGTTCGATAAGAAGATTTGCAGCCTGACTCAAAGCATTTTGAACGTCAATAGAACCGTTTGACCAAATTTCAAGAGTCAACTTGTCGTTGTCCAAATTGTCACCTACACGAGCGCTTTCAACATTGTAACTAACCTTTTTGATAGGCATAAATGTTGCATCAACAGGCAGTACGTCAATAGAGTCGTTTTTAACATCTCTTGGAACATCGTGAGGTACATAGCCTTTGCCTGATTCAACGGTTATATCAGCATGGAATGAACCGCCGTCTGCAACCGTACAAATCAACCAGTCAGGGTTTACAACCTTAACACCTGCAGGCAGTTGAATATCACTTGCCAAAACAGGGCCCGGTTTATCAACATCTATTCTCAGATGCTGTTCCTCTTTGGAATCTGTTTTTACAACTAATCCTTTAAGATTCAAAGTTACGTCAATGACATCCTCTAATACACCCGGAATAGCAGTGTATTCGTGAGTGATGCTTTCTATTCTTGTACTTGTTACCGCTGTACCTTCAAGACTTGATAACAATACACGTCTTAAAGCATTACCGATAGTAGTACCGAATCCTCTTTCTAATGGTTCGATAACGAACTTTCCGTACTGTGAACCGTCCGGATTTAATACTGTATCAACACATTTAATTTTTAATTCCATTATTTTAATCTCCTAAGTTTATCTACTACGTGTTTTTGTAAGTCCTACTTACTTTTGCTATTTATTATTTAGAGTAGTATTCGATTACGAGTTGTTCCTTGAGTTCAGGATCTAACTCTTCTCTTTCAGGAATTCTGTCAAAAGTGATTTTGAATTCTGATTTGTCAATAGTCATCCATGCAGGTGCGCATGCCAAATCGATTGAATCCATAACACCCTGAACAAATTTTGAACTTCTTGATTTTACGGTAATAACATCACCTGCTTTAACCAAATAAGAAGGAATATCAACTTTCTTACCGTTTACAAGCACATGCCCGTGATTAACAATTTGTCTTGTTTGTTTACGGGTGATACCAAAGCCTGCTCTGAATAAAATGTTATCAAGTCTTGATTCTAATAATTGCAAAAGAATCGTACCTGTAACGCCTTTTCTTCTGGTTGCTTCTTTATAGTATCTTGCAAATTGTTTTTCACTTACCAAATAAGTCAATCTGATTTTTTGTTTTTCTTTTAAGTGAAGCGCATACTCAGAAAGTTTCTTTCTTGTCGCACCATGCTGACCTGAAGCGGTCTGACGCATAGAAGATGTCAACTTTCTGTTTGATAAGTCTTTTACTCCGTAGTTGCGGAATAATTTTTCACTTGGTCCTGTATATCTTGCCATTTTTTTCTCCTTTTCTTTTTGCGGGGCATCTATGGTTTGTTCTTGGACTAATTGAACAAGCCCCCGCGATTTTAATTGAGTTTGAGAGTTTGAAGTTTTATAGTTTGAAGTTCATTACATTAATTGATATAAAACGAACCTGCCAACTTTCAAACTTTATAACTTCCAAACTTCACTATACACGTCTTTTCTTCGGCGGACGGCAACCGTTGTGAGGAATCGGAGTTACATCTTTAATCAATGTAATTTCCAAACCTGCAGCCTGAATTGCTCTGATTGCTGTTTCTCTGCCTGAACCCGGCCCTTTGATATGAACTTCGACTTTTTTCATACCTTGGTCGATTGATTTTTTTGCTACCATTTCTGCAGCAGATTGTGCAGCAAACGGTGTTCCCTTTCTGGCACCCTTGAAGCCTGATGCTCCGGCTGTTGCCCAAGCAATAGCATTACCCTGAGTGTCAGTAGAAGTTACGATTGTATTGTTGAAAGTTGACTGAATATGTACAACTCCCTGTAATACATTCTTCTTTTCCTTTTTCTTTGTTGTTCTTGGTCTTGCCATTTTTACTTTCCTTTATATTAATAGTATTTCTTACTTCTTACCTGCGATTGCAGCGCCTTTTTTACCGCGCTGGGTTCTTGCATTGGTTTTTGTTCTCTGTCCTCTGCAAGGAAGTTTACGTTTGTGGCGAAGTCCTCTGTATGAACCGATTTCCTGCAAACGTTTGATATTCATTGCAACATCACGTCTTAAATCACCTTCAATGTGATAATTTGAAAGTTCTTCACGCAAAACTTTGATGTCTTCTTCAGTTAAATTGTCTGTTCTTAAATCAGGTGAAATACCTGTCTTTGCTAAAATATTTTTAGCACGAGTAGGCCCGATACCGTAAATGTATGTTAAGGCTACTTCCATTCTTTTGTTACGAGGTAAATCTACCCCTACTAATCTTGCCATTTTGTTTTCCTTTCATTTTGCCGAATTATAAATCCGGACTGCTTGTTGTTAGATTTTTTTTGATATGAGGCATAAATACTTCCTCACCAACCGCCGATACGCGCGGTTCCCGTTTTGCTATTAACCTTGACGCTGTTTATGCTTCGGGTTTTCGCAAATTACGGCAATTCTGCCTTTTCTTTTGATACATTTGCATTTGTCGCAAATTTTCTTTACTGATGATCTTACTTTCATTTTTTTTCCCTTTATATTTGTCTGTTCGTGAGATTTTACTTTAATCTGAATGTGATACGTCCTTTGGTCAAATCGTAAGGAGTCATTTCAACTCTTACTTTGTCGCCCGGAAGTATTCTTATGAAATTCTTTCTTATTTTGCCTGAAATATGAGCCAAAATTTCATGGTCATTTTCCAGTTTAACCTTGAACATCGCATTCGGCATGGATTCGATAATCGTGCCTACGAATTCTATTACGTCTTTTGCCATATATACCTCTTTTTTTCGGCTGTCAAATATGCACAATAATTGTGAGTATAACAATTGTACCTGCTGAAATTTTACATGCAAGTGGATAAACATTATGAACAAAGCAATTTTTAACACTTTTTTATTGCCTGTTTTTGTAAATATAGCACACAACTGCTTAATTAGAGAAATACGCAAAAAGCATACATGAAAATACTTTTTAATAAATTGTAAATTTTTATTAAGATAAATTATTATGTGAATGATTAATTAAACAATTATTTGAAAAATACCTTTATTATGATACAATTTGTCTATGAATAAAACTGCTGAGCATATAACAATAAAGCGAATGGCAAAAGAGGACATTGACGGGGTTATAGCCATAGAAGAAAAAGCCTATGGCGAACATCACTGGTCAAAAGATTCTTTTATGCAGGAGCTTAATAACGACCTCGCGTGGTATTATTCACTTTTCAATGATAAAGGAGAACTTGTCGCTTACGCAGGCACATGGCATATTCTTGAAGAAGCCCACATTACAAATATTGCGGTTGATAAAGACCACAGGCGCAAAGGGTACGGTGAAGCCCTGTTGAAACATATACTTGACGACTGTTACAAGGAAATGATTAAATATCTGACTTTGGAAGTCAGAGTAAGCAACAAACCTGCCATCGGGCTGTATGAAAAATACGGGTTCAGTTCCTTCGGACTCAGAAAAAAATACTATCAGGACAACAATGAAGATGCGATGATAATGTGGACAAAAAATATTTTTTACGATGAATTTAAAATTCCGTTTAACGAAAAAAGCAAAAAACTTGAGGAGAAAATTTTAATAAATGTCTGAAGAAGTCCTTATACCAAAAATGAAAAGGCTTGACGGGAAACAAAAACGTGTAAAAATACCTATTAACAATTTTGTTTTGGTACTTTTATGCACTTTGCTCATCATTTGCGCAACATTCGTTAATATTGAAATTAAGCATTACATTATTCCTCAGGGATTTTCATTTGGAAAAACATTTTCAGGAGAAGATTTTATATACAGTTTTTATATCATTCCGCAAATTCCTGTTTTGATGTTTAACTGTTCGGTTTTAGGCAGAAAACTTGCGGTAACCAGCACATGCTTATACATTATATTAGGGCTTTTTGCGTTTCCGTTTTTTGCACTCGGAGGAGGGATTACCTACATTGGAGAATACAGTTTCGGCTATATTCTATCTTTTGTTCTCGGTGTTTGGATTGCAGGGAGTTTTCTTAATAAAAAATATTCGTTTTTGAATATGATTTTGGCATCAATCTTAGGTGTTCTTGTAATTCATATCAGCGGAATTACTTACATGGCTTTACTTGCACTTATAAAAAGCGACGGAAAAACTTTTATTCAGACATGGATTCACGCTCAAAGCGGGCTGAAAGTGCTTTACGATATGGGGTTGAGTTTTATCGGCATACTAACAGGAAAATATATTCACGAATTTTTCAAATTTTTATCCGATTAATATTTGATAGATATTGAAAAGTATGCTAATATAGAATTGAAATTATCCGGAGGATGTTATGGATTTTAGAGAGATTTTTACAGATATACCTGTCTTAATAGTAATATTCACGTTCATTTCTTCACTTGTTTACTGTTTAATACAGTACACGAAAGTAAATAAGAACCTTAAAGTAATAATTAAATTTTTATCAACATTCAAGAAAAACGATTTGAATTTTCGTTTTAAAGAACTTGACGGCTGGATGTTGTCAAATCCTTATGTATCAACTATTTGGATAGAATTTAAAAATACCCTTGTATTTTCGGAATCTGTTGCACTTAAAGACGGGGATGATTATCAATATCAGGACGTGTCATCAACGGTGCAAAACGTTCAGACTACTTTTGATCCGATGTACTTTTTTAATGAAGAAACACTTGTTTCGTCAAAATTTAACTATAAGATGATACAAACAATTCCAACAATTCTTACAGGTTTCGGGCCATTGTTTACGTTTATGAAAATCGCTATCGCATTTGGTATGATTGACTTTTCATCACCGGAAAAAACAATCAACTCAGTTGCGGCGTTCATGCAGGGTATGCAGGCTGCAGCGTTTGTATCAGTTGTTGCGGTATCATCATCGCTTGTATATTTGCTTATTGAAAAATCATTATTCCAAATACTCTGCAGAGGTCCGCTCGGTAAAATTCAAAATATGGTCGGAGAATTGTTTGCAAGTATTTCATCGGAAAAATTCCTGTATGAATTATTAAGAGAATCAAAAGTTCAGAATAATTCTGCGGCAAACCTTATCGAAAAAATGCCGAAGCAATTTAAAAGTGCGTTTAACGAAACCATGTCCGCAAATTTGGTTCCTTACCTTGAAAATATGATTTTCGGGCTGAATCAGTTAAATAAACAAATGAAAGAAGTAGCCAAAGGTTCGGGCGGTAAAGATGAAGTTGACGGGCTGTTTTAGGAGAACTTGTAAATGGCTATAATGCAGAGAAAACATAGTACAGAAGAAGATCAGGGTAACATTTTCTGGGTTACTATGTCAGACCTTATGTTAGGTTTGGCAATCATTTTTATTACCTTGTTTGTACTTGCAATGACGGGTTTTAACCAAAAATCCGTTCAACAACAGCGTGTAAAAATGGAGGTCGCAAAAAAAATTGAGAGCGAACTTCAAAAACAACACATCGATGCAAAAATCGACCGTATGACAGGGGACTTGAAAATTCCGTCATCAGCACTGTTTGAGGTAAACAGTTACGTTTTAAAACCGGAAGGTAAAAAATTTCTTGATAAACTCACACCTATTTATGTAAACACAATTTTTTCAAGTAAAAAACTTGTAGATAATATCGACAGTATTATTATTCAGGGGCATACGGACTCACAGGCTTTTGTAGGATTAACCGATATTAATGACCAGTTTGTTTACAACATGGATTTGAGTACAAAAAGGGCAAATTCCGTTGCTGCATATATGCTTGAGGGGAAATACAAACCCGAATACAATGAAGGCTTCAGGCACATGATTACCGTAGAGGGGAGAAGTTTTAACGACCTGATTCTTGACGATCAGGGCAACGAAGATATGGCAAAAAGTCGTCGTGTAGAAATTAAATTAAAAGTTGCTGACTGGAGTATCGCAACATTCTTTGGGCTAAAACATTAGTATGATTGAAGAACACAATATTTTAGAAACGATAAATATGATAAAACTGTACAACCTTGATATAAGGACAGTTACGCTTGCCCTGAGTTTGAGAGATTGTATAAGTGAAGATGTTGACAGGGTTTGCGATAATATTTATAACAAGATTAAAAAATATGCAAAAAATCTTGTATCTTATGCAAACGAACTTTCGGATGAATATTCAATTCCCATTATTAATAAAAGAATTTCGGTTACTCCTATAAGTTTAATCGGAGAATCGTGCAAAAATCCCGATTATGTAAAAATTGCAAAAACTCTTGATGAAGTTGCGGGAGAAGTCGGGGTTAATTTTGTCGGAGGATACAGTGCGCTTGTAGAAAAAGGAATGACAAAAGGTGATGAACTTTTGATAGAGAGTATTCCGCAGGCGCTTGCACAGACTCAAAGGCTTTGCTCATCAGTTAATGTTGCGTCTTCAAAAGCCGGAATTAACATGGATGCCGTTTTGAAGATGGCAAAAATTATAAAAGAATCGGCAATGCTAACGAAAGAGCAAGACTGCATCGGTTCAGCAAAACTTGTTGTATTTTGCAACGTTCCGGGAGATAACCCGTTTATGGCAGGAGCCTTTTGCGGAATCGGCGAACCTGAAGCAGCACTCAATGTCGGAGTATCAGGCCCCGGTGCTGTAAGAGCATCAATTTTGGGCTTGAAAGATAAAGCGGATATGAGTGAACTTGCCAACAAAATTAAGCAAACAGCATATAAAATAACTTCAACAGGGGAACTTATCGGAAGAAAATTATCAAACAGGCTTGGAATACCATTCGGTGTCATTGATTTATCATTAGCACCTACGCCTGCCGTCGGCGACAGTGTTGCAGGAATTTTTCAGGCTATGGGGCTTGAACATGCAGGCGCTCACGGCACAACAGCCGCACTTGCAATGCTTAATGATGCGGTTAAAAAAGGCGGTATAATGGCAAGTTCTCATGTAGGAGGTCTGTCAGGTGCTTTTATTCCCGTTTCTGAGGATGCAGGAATGATAGAAGCATCCCGAAAAAAATATATTAATGTGCAAAAACTTGAAGCAATGACATCTGTCTGTTCTGTCGGACTTGATATGATAGCAATTCCGGGGGATACGCCGGAAAGCACTATTGCAGGTATGATAGCGGATGAAATGGCTATCGGTATGATTAATAAAAAAACTACGGCAGTCAGAGTTATACCTGCAATAGGGAAAAAAGCAGGCGACAGTGTTCATTTCGGCGGACTGCTTGGAGATGCCCCGATAATGGATGTAAGCAGTCTTAATTCCGAAGCATTTGTAATCAGGGGCGGAAGAATACCTGCACCGATACACAGTTTAAATAATTAAAGAGGTCTAAATGGTCGCAACCTTAAACGAAATGGCAAATAAATTACAATCCTACATCATCGACTCTCAGTCTGATGCTCACAGTTCAACTGCGTTTAACTTAAACCTCACTAAATACAACAATATTAAATTAGCAATGGATGAAACAGTACGCTATCCGCATATTATGATTCGTATCGGAATTTCGGAAGCAACCTACAGCCTCAGAGACGGTATCAGAACTGACGGAGGTTTGGGGCCTGATGAAAAATATGTCCATAAATGGCTTGGAAACCAAGCAGTTAAAACAGAACTGGCGGAAGTTTATATGCAATTCCGTGAAAACTTAACCTCTATCGGCGACCATCAGGAATCCGACGATTACGCCATCGAAATTGACCAAAACGGCAAAATCAAAAGAGTTTACGAAGCCAGAGCCGCAGTAGGCAGAAATACAAAAGAAAAAGCAGAACAGCGAAAAAAAGAAATAAAAAAAGAAGTCAAAGATTTTCTCCGCTCAAATAAACGCAAACTCAGGTAATTTTAATACTGTTTTTGCTTCTCAAATTTCGGTGATAAGTTATGGCAAAACGATGGGCTTCATCCCTTATCCTCTGAATTAAAAACAATGCGCTTGATTCTCTTGGTAAAAATATGGATTTGGATTTGTGCGGTAAAAATACTTCCTCCTGACGTTTTGCAAGAGAAACAAAATCAATTCCCGTTATGCCCATATCCTCAACAACCTTCATAACACTTGAAAGTTGCCCTTTACCACCATCTATTATGATTAAATCGGGCTTATCCCAGCCCTTTTCACCAAGACGGGAAAGTCTGCGGGTTAAAACTTCTTTCATTGATAAAAAGTCATCGGGCTTACCTTCGGTTGATTTTATTTTAAACCTTTTATATTCGGATTTTTTACTCAAACCGTTGATAAAGGTGACCATTGAAGCAACAGTATTTGTTCCCTGTATGTGAGAAATATCATAACATTCCATTCTGTACGGGAAATTGCTGAGTTTCAGTTTTTCTTTCAAGAATGCACCGATTTGGTTAAAATCTTCGTTAATTTTTGACATTTTTGAAAGTTTGGCATTGTTTAAAATAACTTGGGCATTTTTATCTGCAAGTTTTTGGAGTTCTTTGCCCTGCGCCGATTTGCCGTAACTGATTTTTACGTTTTTATTAGAAATTATATTGAGCCATTTTTCGTATAATGCTTTTGAGCCGACCTGTTCCAAAACATCAGACACAATTCTGTCGGGAAATTCCAAAGACAAAGTATTGTAATACTCTTTAAAAAATGTTTCAAAATATTCGATTTTATCTTCTTCTTCGACATCAAAGGTAAAATCTTTCTTATCAATGAGCCTGCCTTCTCTAATCATCATAATAACAATGACCAAAATCCCGTCTTCGTGTGCAAGCGAAATCACATCTTCGTTGAGTTTGGTATTTTCATAAACAACTTTTTGTTTTTCAAGTGTTTTTTGCAGATCAAAATAACTGTCACGAAGCCTTGCGGCTTTTTCATACTGCTGGGAATCGGAATACTTTTGGATTTGCGCCATAAGTTGTTTCATAAGTTCGGACTGCTTGCCCGATAAAAACAGTTCAGCCTGATGAATAATCGCTTTGTATTCTTCGCTTGAAACAAGCCCCTGACAGGGCGCAAGACATTTGCCTATCGAATAATAAAGACAGGGGCGTGATTTAAAACGGGGAGTGTTGCACTGTTTTAAAGGAAAAATTTTCTTTAAAAAATCAAGTGTAGAATGCATAGCACCGACATTTGTGTAAGGTCCGTAATATCTGCCTTTGAGTTTATTTATATTGCGTTTGCGCACAATCTGAATACGGGGGAAATCCTCATCAGTTATAAGAAAATACGGATATTTTTTATCATCTTTTAATAAAATATTGTATTTTGGCTTGTGTTTTTTAATCAGGTGACTTTCTAAAATCAGTGCTTCGACTTCGGAATTAGTAATGATGTATTCAAGATGGTCGATTTGGGAAACCAAAACATTGACTTTGACACTGTCATGCTTGCGGTTGAAATATGATTTTACACGGCGTTTTAAAATTTTCGCTTTACCAACATAGATAATTTCATTGTCTGAATTGTAATACAAATAGCACCCCGGAAGTTCGGGAAGCATCTTTAAACTTTCTTTCAGTTTTTCGTTCATAAGGGTATTATATCATATTTTTAAAACAAGCGGGAATTTTGTCATTCTGAATTTATTTCAGAATCTTAAAATTCCCGCTATGTCAATTAATTTTTAATCAGTAATTATAATTCCAAATTATTTGAAAGAATATCCATTTCTTGTGCTGACGCATAAGCACTGTGGCATCCGCAGTCTGCATAGATGACTTCGCCTGTCATGCCTGAAGATAAATCAGAAGCCAGGAACAAACCTGCTTTACCCACATCTTCAAGTGCAACGTTTCTGCCTAAAG
>Ga0256405_10003465_pt1 | contig 32363 bp, 24 predicted proteins | sample RumenRJG_02DNA_FD_189096 | JGI IMG/M metagenome (GOLD analysis project Ga0256405, IMG submission 189096) | Bovine rumen microbial communities from Lethbridge, Alberta, Canada - RJG_02 | ecosystem: Host-associated > Mammals > Digestive system > Stomach > Rumen | place: Canada: Alberta...
CTTGTTTAAGACGGCCTTGCCCATGCGCACGGCTTCGCTGGTTTTTGTGCCGATAAGGAACACGCCCTGCTCAGAATCCGTATCGTCATATTTTAAGCGGGCGCCTTTAAGCTGTATCATGCTGCCTGCGGTGATTTCAAAATTCGCGGCAGCGTCATCGGAAAGCCTGTCCTGTACGCTCTGAATCCACGGCGTTGTCTCCGTGCCGCGCGCCTTTTCAAGCGTGACGGACGTAACGGCTTCGCGCAGCGCACTTCCGGGCTGTATGTTCAGGCGCAGTGCGTGGCGGGCAGAGTCAAAGCTGTCGTCAGCGCCTTTGAACACGCCGGAAATGCTGAACGAGGTTGTAAAGAGCGGTGTATTCACCATGCAGCCGGAAGCAACGATGCTTTTGATGTGTTCCGTGTAGCTGTTGAGTACGGCGAGCAGATCGGTTTTAGAAACAGTCGTGCTTTCAGCCGCCACAAGATCGATGATTGCGTCCTGTGAGTAGCTTTTGGCGTTGGCGGGACGGGCGGTGTAATCGTCCGGGTCACTCGTGAGCAGGTTTTCCTGCAAAACATAAGATAAGGATTGTGACATATACATGCCTCCATAAAAGTGATATCCGTGCATATGCACGTTATTACTATTTATGGATACAGCAGTAAAAAAAGATGAAATGCTATGGCAAAAAAAGTAAAGATTCCCTAAAAAAAGCGGCGGATATGACCACCGCATTATTACTTAGAGCGACAGGTTCCCTTCCCAGCTCATAAAATCATATTCCTCAGTTTGAGAAAAATCTATACCGTTTGAGGCAACTATGTCAGCATCATCCGCCTTTGCTTCAGCGGTCGCTGCCGGAACAAGCTCAATGTAAAATACACTGTAATCTTCACAATCGCTCATAGCGCTACGATAGTTTTCAAGTGGCGTTGCATCATCATAACAGCCCTCAAATTGAAGCCGCTGTGCTTCAAGCTGATATTCATGATAGACTTTTTCGTAAAGCTTATTATCAAGGTAATAGCGGAGCGCACATTCTTTTGTAGCAAATGCACCGATTCCTATTTTTCCAAAGTCTTCAAAGGCATCGCTCATATCATACGTATGTCCGTCTTTTGCCAGAAGAAGTACCCAGCTTCCCGCATTTTCTCCATTACGAATCTTAATGCACGAACGGATTTCTTCTTTTGTAAACTGATGTGCCATTTTTAATCTCCTATAAATTTGATGTCTGTTACAACTGCACTATGTTTTAATAGAGGGCAGTGTTTTTTTCATTTTTGTCAGCAGGTTTTACTGGGTAAACATATGAAGGGGTATAGGGCATCTCGAAGAATTAGCAAACTTATCAATATTTATCAGAATGGCATCAACCGGATATAAAGTAATTACAACTGCTCCGCTCAGTCACTGTATTATGGCAGAGTGGCCGCCGCGTGCATTGCTTTCAATGTCGTAGCCGAGGGCGGCAAAATAAGCAACATAGCTTCTGAACACCGGATCATCATGGCCGTCGCACTGCAGTTTATTGTCGCCGCGGTACATAAAAACCGCTATATGCGCAAGCTCGTGCAGCAGAACTTCAACAACCGCCTTGTCATCACGGCTCAGATGCTGTTTTACATACTCGGCATGGGCATATTGTTTGTTGGCAATATTCTGTATGGCAATGACATAGGCATAATCATGCGCATACTTGTATGTCATGGCAATAGTCGTGGGATTTTCGTCATAGACATAGCCGCAGTAAATCGGGATATTTTTTTTGTGGATGGGCGCAAAATGGTCATGCCAGAGGTCGAGCGTGAATTGTTCCAGCTTCTTGTCATAGTGGAAGGTACAGTTTTTTCTTTCGCCGTTAATTGTTACTTCGACTTTCTGAATCGGGCAGAACGACGGTACGGCGGAAGGGGCGGGCGTGGCAACGGACGCCGCCGCAGGCTTTACGGCGGTGAGCGCAGCTTGGGTTGCCGCGGATTTTGCGGTAGTAACGGCGGCGGTCACTGCAGATTTCGCGCCGGTCACGGCAGCAGTCACCGCGGACTTCGCGGCGGCGGGAGCCGGAACGGCAGGTTGTGCGGCAGGTTGGGGCGCGGGCTCAGCGGCCGGGGCGGCCGCTTTTGCGGGAACGACAGCAAGTTCATGTGTATCGGTCATACCCAGAATATCCTCAAACAAAATGTCGCGGCATTCTTTATCCCTTACCACCTGTATTCCCGTGCCGATTATTCCGCCTGCTACAATACAGCAGCAGATGTACATTACCCAGCCGATACATGCTTTCATACGTATTCCTCTCAGCTCCTAAGCTTCGCGCTTCCTTCGGTGTTGTCGAAGGCAAAATCGCGCCATTGTACTGTAGTATTAAAGCACCCGTGCGTTAACTTTTTCTGTAAAAAAAACTCGAAAAACTTCGGACATAGAAAATGCCCCTGCCGCTTTACAGCGGGGTATGGGAATCTTGCCGCCGGCTCTGCTCAGATACCGGTGCAGTTCCGTTCCGCAAGGGATGGGCAGCTGGCGTAGTAAATCCGGATAGGCTGTGGTATAATTGCCGTATGGAAAATCGGTTCCTGCCAATCGATATTCAGGTCTCTGAGAAGTCACGGGCGTGCGGCTGTCCGTCTGCGGACGGCTCTGCCGTGCGGTTTGCTGCCGGCGGAAAAGGAAAGTTCGGGTGGAAATGCGCATGAGACGGCTTTTGCGTACGCTTGGTTTATGCGTGGCGCTGCTGTGCGCGGGCAGCGGGGCGTGGGGCACAACGTATGTGTGGACTACGGTGGCAGGAGATACCCGCTCATCGCTGTGGCCGTATACCGGATCCGAAACCGATTATGCGGCGATTGCCGCTGCTGTTACTGCCGGTACGGATTATGATACTTCCGGTACTATTCCAATTACAAATGGAACTGTTGCAAGTACTGATGTGATAATCATTGCATCAGGATCTTCATCGGTAGGATTTATAAACGGCTGGACTAATAACGGTACGATTGTTAACTATGATACTCTTACTATGACCTCCGGTTTTACGAATACCGGTACAATCATTGTAGCCGAGAACGGAAGCCTGACAGTAAAAGAAGGCAGCGGGCTGGTTAATACCGGTACCATCACGAACAGTGGTACGATGACGGTTACCGGAAGTTTTTCAAACAGCGGAACTGTTAAAAATGTCGGTTCTGCCACGTTTAACAACGGGCTGACAAACAGCGGCACGGTTATCGGTACAATCACCGGTAAGGTATCGGGCGGTACACACATCAGCAGCTCCACTGCCGTGCATGGCAGCGGTAATACATATAATTGGGCCGGTACGGTTAATTCCGAATGGACGGAGCCGCTCAACTGGAAGGACGGGAGCGGGAACTATTTTTTTGACAGCTATCCGGGAAGTGCCAGCGGACAGACGGCGGTAATTCCTGTCAATAATTCTGTGGAAGGACTTGCGCTCGGTGGTTCGGGTTATACGCTTACTATACAATGTCCTGCAACGGGAGCAGGCAGCACCAGGACAACGAGGGCTCATATTAAAGGCTGCGGGGCAAATGCCGCTTCTGCCGACATAACGTCTGACGGAACGTTTTTGATAGAATCCTGTAATTTTAAATCTCTGACCGTTACAAACGGTACTATCAGATTATATAAACCGTTGGGGGTAACTGCCCCGGCACTGCAAGTGCAGACCTTGAATGTGAAATCCGTCGGAAAAGTCTATGGTCAGCCTGGTACCAATTTATATGTGAGCGGTACTGCTGTCAACGAAGGAAGTATGAATGTATGCACGCTGACGGTGGACGGTGCGTTTACAAACAACGGTACTATTATCTGCGGTACTGGAGGCGCACAATTCTACGCTGACTTTACGGCAGCTGCGGGTTCCAGTTTTACCGCATCTTCCGGTGATACAGTGTTTGTGGGAAATGCGGATTTTTCAGCAATGTCTGCGGGCAAATTTGCCGCCAACGGCGGAACGGTGTACTTTTTCGGCACAGGAACGCTTAAGACGTGCAGCGGGCAAACATTCAATACGCTGCGCTTTGGAGGCAGCGTAACAATCGATACCAGCACGGGTGCTGTAACCGTAGGTACGCTGAGTATGGAGACTGATACGTCGGTTGTTCCGTACCTTACAGAAAGTTTTACCGCAACGATTACAGGAACCGGGGCGGTGACAGCTGCAAATGTATACCTTTCACGCGTAAGTGATACAAACGGCGTGTATGGTATGCTGAAGCTTGCAGGCAACGTTACGGTAAGCGGTTCGTTCACCATGGCTGCGGGCAGTGCGCTCAGTATCAGTTCCGGTGCTACGCTGACGCTCGCCGGTTTTACGAACGCTTCGCCCGGTGACTATTCCTATGCAATACAGGTAGCAGGCACGCTGAAAACAAGTGCAAATTCCGGCTCCATGACGATGCATGCTATGAATCTGATTGTACAAACCGGCGGTATTATCAATGTAAGCGGCATTGACGTTTCGTTTGAAGATGATCCGTCAACCGTGACCTACAACACGGCCGCCATTGCGCTGGGGGTAACGGACAAGTCCTGCGTGGTCTCGAACGCGGGCACTATTACGGCCAAGTCAGTCACGGTACCCGCAGATACTACGGTGGCGAATACAAAGATAATGACGCTCTCCGGTGCGCTTACAGGCGGTAAGACGCTTACGAACGGCAGCAGCGGGTCAATCACCGCAGCATCCGTTACATTTTCGGACAGCATTACGAATGCTAATCAAGGTTCAATTACTTCAAACAGTTCTGCCTCAGCCGCAGCTACGGTTTCGGCTGCAGCGATTGAGAATAACGGTTCGATAACTTTCAAAGGAGGCAACTCTACACTTTCATTCGGCTCGTATTCTGGAAGCGGCAGCGTAATAACATATGGAGGTACCATAGAATCTACCGCTGCAACATCAGCAACAATTGATACATTAAGTATTGGAGGAGCGACTGTCTGTACGGGACTTACGGACGGGCTTATCATTGACCGGAGCCTTCTTGTTTATTACGGGTTATCGGTTCAGACGGGAGGTCTTACGGTAAATGGAACGGGAGGCTCATTCTCAGATATTAATAACAACATAACGACGGGCGGTGCGCAGCAATATAACGGGACGGTAAATGTTAATGATAATGCTGTTCTTGTTTCAGACGGAAATATTGCATTTTCTACAATAGAGATTAGTTCAGGAAAAAGTCTTGCATTCGGTTCCGCCAGTACTGATGCGTATGCTGTCACCGTAAACGGCGACTGGACGAACAACGGTACGCTCACCGCGAACCAGAGCACCGTCACGTTCAAAGGTACCGGCAAGACGGTTTCTGGCAGCAGCGTCTTTTATAATGCTGTATTTGAGGGAAGCACGACGCTTGCCGGAGTAAATACATACACCGATTTTACCTGTTCAACAGGCGGCATTACACTTACGGTGTCAGATAATCAGGCGGTGTCGGGCAAGCTGACGCTGCAAGGCGCTGACGGAAGCCTGCTTGCCCTTGCAGGTACCGGCAAATTTACGGCAGGTACTGCTGCGGCAAACTTTGCAGGGCAGTATTTGTCGATAGGATCGGATATTGAGATATGGAAGACCGGAGAGCCTGCCGTGACGGCGGGCGCGTTTACCGTTACGGGGAGTTCGGGTACGGATACGGCTGCAACGTATGCCGTACTATACGGACACGGCTGGAAGCTTTCAGATGTGACATATACCTGGACGGGCAGTACTTCGACCGCATGGAATGATGCGGCGAACTGGAGCGTAGGACTTGTACCGGGTGATGCTGCAAATAATACAGACGGCGTTACTGTTATTATTCCTGACGGTGTGGCGAATAAGCCTGTTGCATCCACTGCATACCGCGTCAAATCATTGACGATCGGTACTGCTGCGGCGGCAGCGCATGATGCATCGCTCACCCTTTCTTCTACCGATCATATTTCTGTGGGGACGGACGACACGAGCGGTGCGGTGCTGCTCACAAATTACGGCACGCTGGTTTATGCATCTGCGGGACGTATTATGTGCGGTCCGGCTGCGGTCAACGACATTACGCACAGCGGTACGGTGGAGTATTCCGGTACGGGGCAGACCGTAACGGATTTCGGAAGTACGGACTATGCGAACCTTGTTATCTCCGGCTCAGCAACCGCCGGCAGCGCTGTTACGATAAGCGGGGCGCTGCGCCTTTCTGGTACCGGTACGATTAATTTCAGCAGTACGACGAATACTGGGACGTTCAGCTGTACCATGACGGGCGGTACTGTGAGCTTGAACAGCTTTACCGTAGCGTCCGGTGGTCTGTCGGTTCCTTCGCCGGTGGCAGTGCAGCTTTCAGGTACAATCACTACTACCGGCGGCGGGACGCAGTCTTACGGCGGTGCCGTTACGCTTGCCTCAGATGTGGCGATTGATGCGTCTCCTGCCGGCATTGTTTCGTTCGGAAGCACGGTTGATGACACCGCTGCGGGCGTTCATTCCCTGACGCTTACTACCGGCGGTACTGTTACCTTTGCGGGGCCTTTAGGCGGAACTGCACGGATAAATTCTTTGACGGCCTGCGCCGGTATTACTGAATTTGCCGCCGCTGCGGTTGATTTTTCTCAGTTCGGGTTTACCCACAGCTCCGGTACAGTGCGCTTTACCGGGGCCGGCGCAAATATTACGGGCGCCGGTTCGGGTACCACGTTCTATAACGCCGAATTCTGCGGCAGCGGCGCTGTGGTAAACGGTACCAATACGTATGCGGGTACCGCTGATTTCAAGGCTGATACAACTATAATGGACGCGAATACATTCGCTTCATTCGCCTGTACGGCACCGGGTGTGACGCTGACTTTTGAAGGCGACAAGACGCAGACGGTAACAGGAAGCTTTACGATACGCGGCAGTGATGCAAGCCATGTAACGCTTATTTCTACCCAGACTCCGGCCTCTGCTGCGGACAATGGTACATGGCTGCTGGATACAACCGGTGCAACGGTGTCCGTGCGTTATGCCACGGTGTCGTACGCAAAAGCGGTAGTCTCTATTGCGCGCTTTGTTTCTGACAGTCAGGAAGGGGTATCGAACTCCACCATAAACTGGTTCGATGTTTCCGGACCGGGATTTTCTCTTTCTGCGGTTGCCGTGGGCAGCGACAAGCTGTACGTGCTGTTTGATAAAGTGATAAAGACGTCAGAAAATTATGCGGGCGCAATTTCCATTATCACAAATGGCGGCGCAGATGCTGCGCTTAGTATAACTTCCGCCGTTCCGGTGAATTATGCAAAAAGAACGGGCGCGGTGTTCACCTTGAGCCGAAAAGTTACGCTGGACGATATCACTTCGCTGTATCTTGCAGTCAAAGATCAGAATTCTGCTCTTAAGGACGAAAACGGTTTTTCTGCCCGGCAGTATGCCGTCCACCCGCTCAGTGACTTTGCGGTGGACGTAATAAACCCGCGCTATGCCTACGGGTACAACAGCGAAAGCGGCGCTGCCGCGGGCGGTGCTTTGGGCAGCATGTACGGCGGCGCTGACAGTGATTCCAGCTATACGGTGCATGACTGGGACAGAAACCAGCAGGGGTACGGTACGCTGGTGTGGCAGGATACGGAGCGTATCTTTATGAACGCGTCGGCAGCTGACGGCGTGGGTACCGGCATAACCATATATCTGGATAATTCCCCGGCCGGGAGCGCCGTTTCTGCTAAATATAATGCCGCCACGGGTGCAAGCTGGCGTATATGGCTGCCGGATGCGTTCTCTGCGATTGCGGGGGCCGGCAACAGCTGTGTAACTGAAACCGGCGTGTGTACTGCCGGAAAAGGCGGAATGCGCACCTTCCTGCTCGACGTGACTAAGAGCGGGTACCGCGGCTGGAAGAGCGGTGACCAGGTGACGTTCCTGTTCAGCCTTGACGGATGCACTGTGTACCACAATCCACAGTGGGACGGTACTACGTTTACTCCCGGTGATCCGAGTTCCCTCTACTGCCTGCGCCTGTCCGACAAATCGGATCCTGCGAGTCTTGATCTGTGGTCGTTCAAGCTGAAGAGCATTTCGCAGCAGCGCGGCGGCGTGACTATCCTGAACAACGTGATAAACGCCTCCGCGGGCGAAAAAACGGTGGTGCAGGTGAACATGCCTTTATCCGGTACGCTCAATGTTATGGTCATGACGCTGGACGGCAACATTGTGACCTATCTGCAGCACGGTACCGCTTCCGCGGGCACCCACTACTACCAGTGGAACGGCCGCAACAACGCGGGTAATCCCGTGGCCCGCGGCCTGTACTTTGTGCGTGTGGTCGGCTCCGGCATAGATGAAACCCGCAAGGTCATGGTCGTAAAAGACTGATGCCTGAATATGTGTGCAGTTGCCCCTCGGTTGCGTTTTCGCTAAAATAACAGATTATGGAATCATCTAAACGTACGGTCACCTGCGGCGATCTCCGCAAAGGCGACATCGGTAAAACAGTTATATTGAATGGCTGGGTCCACCGCACCAGAGATTTAGGCGGCATCTTTTTTATCAGCCTGCGCGACCGCTATGGCATTACGCAGATTCTTGTTGACACAGATGCTCCGGAATCGGTAAAGAAAACGGCGTCAGAGCTTAAAAGCGAATATTGTATTGCAGTCCAGGGCAAGGTTGCCGGACGGTCAGATAAAGATATCAACAAGGATATGGCTACCGGCGAAATCGAAGTGATTGCCAAGGATATTCAGGTATTCACTACTTCGCAGCCGCTGCCGTTCCAGATTGATGAGGTACGCCAGAAGGACGGCTCCATCGTTCTGCCGAATGAGGATCTGCGATTGAAATACCGCTATCTTGATCTGCGCCGCGCGCCCATGCAGCATCACATCATCCTGCGCTCACAGGTTACGTTCGCCGTGCGCGAATACCTGACCAAGCTGGGCTTCCTTGAGATAGAGACGCCCACGTTCATTAAATCTACGCCCGAAGGCGCCCGCGACTATCTGGTGCCTTCCCGCGTGCATCCCGGTAAATTCTATTCTCTGCCCCAGAGCCCGCAGCTGTACAAACAGCTTCTCATGGTATCGGGGTTCGACAAATACTTTCAGATCGCACGGTGCTACCGTGATGAGGACGCCCGCGGCGACCGCCAGCCGGAGTTCACCCAGATTGATATGGAGCTGAGCTTTACCGACCGTGAGGAAGTGCTTTCTGTTACTGAAGGCATGATGGGCTATGTGTTCAAGAAAACCATGAACTACGAGCTGCCCGTGCACTTTGACCGGCTGAGCTGGGACGATGCGTTCGATCTGTACGGTTCCGACAAGCCTGACCTGCGGTTCGACATGAAGATGCAGGACGCCGCGTTTATGGCTGACCTGTCTGACTTCAACGCGTTCAAGGCGGGCGCCGCCAATGCTGATCCTTCAGTGGAGCGGCACAAGCGGTCAGGCCTGAAGGCGCTGGTCGTAAAGAATGTGGCCGACAAATACAGCCGCAAAAAGATCGAGGAGCTTGAGGCTGTGGCAAAAACCTACAAGGCCAAAGGTCTGGCCTGGATGAAGGTTGATGCCTCCGGCAAATTTGAAGGCGGCATCAGCAAGTTCTTTGCAGGCAAAGAAAGCGAAATCTGCTCCAAGCTGGGTGCACAGAGCAATGACCTGCTGCTGTTCGTTTCTGATGAAAAATGGCAGACGGCCTGCGTGGCGCTCGGTGCGGTGCGCAAGCAGCTGGGCAAAGATCTGAACCTGTACAATCCTGCCGATGAATTCCATTTTGTGTGGATCGTTGACTTCCCGTATTTTGCGTGGAACGAAGATGAAAATAAATGGGAGACCGAGCATCACATGTTCACGCTGCCGCAGAAAAAATACTGGGATACGCTTGAAAACGACCCGGGTGCGGTAAAGGGCGACCTGTATGATCTGGTTCTGAACGGCTATGAGCTGGCATCCGGTTCTATGCGTATCAATGATCCGGACCTGCAGCAGCGCGTGTTCAAGATCGTGGGCTACAGCCAGGAGCGCGCCGATAAGGCGTTCGGCTTCCTGGTGCAGGCATTTAAATTCGGTGCGCCGCCCCACGGCGGTATAGCTCCGGGTCTTGACCGTCTGGTTATGCTCATGGAGCATGAGGAATCTATCCATGAGGTAATCGCGTTCCCCAAGAACAATCTGGCTGCCAGCCCCATGGACGAATGTCCGAGCGTGGTGTCCGATGCCCAGCTTAAAGAGCTCCATATTCAGTGTACGGAACGTGAAGAGTAGATGAGCGTTCATTCCTGTTTCAGGCGTACTGCCGCCGGCTTCAGTGCGCTGGCACTGGTGCTGACGGCGCTGCTTACGGGCTGCCGCAAGGCCGAAGGTCCGCGCACGCAGCTGGTGTTCGGTACGGTCTGTACGGTGAACGCCTATAAGGCGGGCACCGTCCGGCTGTACGACGAACTTTTTGACTGCCTGACAAAGCTTGATTCTCTGTTCAGCGCGAACAATCCTGATTCTGAGATTTCCCGTATCAATGCAGCCGCAGGCGACCATGCGGTGCAGGTGTCTGAGGAAGTGCGTTCCCTTATACAAACATCGCTTGCCTATGCGGAGCTTACCGGCGGTGCGTTTGATCCTACGGTGGGCCCGCTGGTCAGAATGTGGGGAATCAATACCGACCATGCGCGGGTGCCGGATCCGCAGGAGCTGCAGGCTGCTCTGCCGCTCGTGAACTGGCGCAACGTGACGGTTTCCGGCGATACCGTGTTCCTGACAAAAAAGGGCATGGCGCTTGATCTGGGCGCCATTGTAAAAGGCTATGCCGCCGACCGGCTTGCCGATATACTTGCGCTGCGCAAGGTAAAGCGCGCCATCATTGATCTGGGCGGCAACATCTATGTGTTCGGCGAAAAGAAGGATCATTCGCCGTGGAACGTTGGTATAAAGAATCCTGATAATCCTGAAGGAAAACCTGCCCTGCTGCTGCAGCTGCGCAACGCTTCGGTAGTTACCAGCGGCGTGTACGAGCGGTTCTTCATACAGGACGGAGTACGCTACCACCATATCCTGAATCCTAAGACAGGGTATCCGGTGTCAAACGGCCTTACGTCCGTCTCCATCATCTGCGAGTCAAGCACGGCGGCCGATGCGTTTTCCACCAGCTTGTTTACGCTTGGTAAGGATGATGGTATACTGTTACTTAATGAGATTGTGTCCGGAGGCTCTGCCGGGGCTGCGCAGGTGTCTGACCTGCAGAATGTGCCCGGGCTTGATGTCCCTCTGTCGGCCGTTTTTATTATGGATGACAAGCAGGTGTACGCTTCGGACGCATTGCAGGATGTACTGAGAATTTATGATACAGCATACGGATCAGCAGAGTTCTTCTAGCGGCGGTGCAATAACCCGCCGGCAGATATTATACGCATATTCGCTCCTCAAAGACTATATCAATGAATATATCTATATTCTGAATCTTGAGGACGATACTTGTACGATTTCAGAAAAAATCCTTGAGCAGTTTGAGCTGCCCGGAACTGAGTTCGGGAATGCGGCGGTTGAATTCATGCGGCTTATGCATCCAGATGACCGCGGACGGTATCTGAAGGTACTCAATATGATCCGCAACGGCAAAAAAACGGAAACTACGTTTGAATGCCGTTGGACGAACAAAAACGGCAGGCGCGTGCTGGTGAGCGACAAAGCCCGCCTTATGCCGGATGAAAACGGTAAAAATGTGCTGCTTATGGGCGCCATTTCCGTGCAGGAGCCTGATTCGGGCCGCATGATCGACAAGCTTACGGGATTGCCCACCTTTGAGCAGTGCCGCAAGGACTTTGAGACCAAGCGGAAGGCTGACCGCAAGGTGTCGGGCTTTATCCTTAAGATCGACATTGACAATCTGAGCGCCCTGAATGAGCGGCTTGGCCTGGACATAGGCGACTCCGTAATAAAGATCGTGGCCGCCTGCGGTACGCGCGCGTGCCCTGAGCAGATGGCGGTATACCGTGATGATGATGAGTTTATTTTTCTGAACCTTGTCGGCGGCAACGGCATTGAAGGACGGAAAATCTACAGTGATATAAAGCACTATATCAGCGAGGAAGAGCAGAAGATTGCCTATAAGGTGATTTTTTCGATTTCCGGCGGTATCATCGGCTTTTTGGACGAAGACGTTTCCTATGAAACGGTGATACAGAAGCTGAATTATTCCATGCACTCGTCAAAATCGGGCGGCAGGAATACGCTCACCATGTTCAGCGCCTCTGAGTACGGCAAGCATCTGCGCAAGCTGGAAATACAGGAGCAGCTGCGGCTTTCTGTACGCAATGAGTTCGAGGGCTTTGAGCTGCATTACCAGCCGGTGGTGAACGCGGCCGCGCTGCACGGTACAAAAGATGATACCAGACATCCTGATGTGGTGGGCGCTGAGGCGCTGCTGCGCTGGCGGCATCCTACGTTCGGCTTGCTGGGCGCAGGCGACATTATACCCATTCTTGAAGAATACGGCCTGATCGTTCCGCTCGGGCGCTGGATTCTGCTGACGGCATTTACCCAGTGCAGGATGTGGAACGAGTACAAGCCTGATTTCCGCATGAGCGTGAATCTTTCATATATCCAGATAGAAAAGAGCGACCTGCTGCTGGACGTGCAGATGGCGCTTGAAAAAAGCCGGGTGAATCCGCAGAACATAGTGCTTGAGATAACGGAAAGCGGCTATATCGACACCGATGAGATGCGGAACCTTCTGGACGCGCTGGACAAGCTGCATATCAAGATCGATATCGATGATTTCGGTACGGGCTATTCGAATATGCGCTATCTGCAGCATATGCATATCAATACCCTTAAACTGGATTATTCTATCATCCATAAGGCGGTCACCTATGAGCGTAACAATATGGTGATCGTGGAATATATCAGCCGCATGGCGCATGAGCTGGGTATGGATGTATGTATGGAAGGTATTGAGAACGTGGAGGATATCCAGAAGCTTATGGGCATGAAGCCGGACCGATATCAGGGATACCTGTTCGGAAAGCCGATGGACGCCCGCGCGTTTATGGACGCCAACCTGTCCAACATGCTTACCGCCGGCAGCACCGTACAGCCGCTGCCTGATGCGGATCCTGCCGCGCTGGAAACCGTGCAGGCCTGACGCAGAAGGATTTGCCCTGCAGTATTATGCCGCCTTTCTTTGACGCTGCGGGTCTGATTCTTTTTTCTGGCTGCATGTATACATTACAAGACAGATGATGGTCAGGAATGTTTCAACGACCGGCTGAGCTGCGATTGCGCCGTTAAGATGAAATACTGCGTTCAATAAAAGTACGCCGGGAATGAACAGAATTACATTTCTGAGCATAGTGATGGTAAGGGAGTTTTTTGCCTTGCCGAGTGCCTGAAAGTATGCGGTCACCATGTTTACGATTCCCAGAAAAGAAGCGGAAAGTACGAGTACCCGTAAAAATCCCGCTGAAAGATTAATCAGATCGCTGTCCTGCAGGAAGATAGAAACAAGCGGGCGGCTGAAAAGCAGAAATGCAGCGGTAAAGACTGCGCCAAGAATAATTCCGTCCAGGGATGACAGCCGCATTACTTTTTTAAGCCTGTCATGCTGAGAAGCTCCGTAACAGTAGCCGATAACAGGACCGACTCCCTGGCTCAGGCCTACGCCGAGCATAATAGGGAACATGTCGATTTTATACGCAATGCCGTATGCAGCAACTGCGTTTGAGCCGTAGCCTCCGATACAATTATTGAGCACGATGTTTGAAACGCTGAGCATTACGGTAATCAGAGCGCCCGGAATACCAATTTTGATAACACCGGTTCCAGTTTCTTTGCTGACCTTAAAGTAGCCGGGCCGGAAAGAGAAAAGTTCATTCTTGCGATGAATTTCGCAGATCATGCAGATCAGAAAATATGCTGTTGAGCAGAAAAAACCTATGGAAGTTGCAAGCGCGGCTCCTGCCGTTCCCATGTGTAAAAGCACAATACATACCCAGTCGAGTATAATGTTTATACCATTTCCGATAACAATTCCTATAGTAGCCTGATTTATCAGTCCTGATGAACGGAAAATATGTATAAGTCCGTTTGAAAGAATGATAAAAGGTGCGCCCATAAAAATCCAGAAAAGATAATCGCAGGTAAACGCCAGGTTTTCTGCATCTGCGCCGGCAGCCGCGGCGATCTGGTTAAGAAATACAAGTCCGGCGGCAAGTACGATAATTCCTGAAAAAGCCATGCAGTAGACGCTGAAAGTAATGGTACGGACAAAACCTTGAAGGGGGTAGAAAAGTCAGCTTTTCAGCTTCATTGTAGTCCGCGCCAGCTTCAAAGGCTTTTGAATGAATTGGCGGAAGCAGGCATACTAGAAAAAGTGGGCAAAGGGGCATACTGTCTGCTGTCTTTATGAGCGGGAATATGTGAGCCCGGCGGGCTGCTGTCCGAAACGTCCGGGCGCAGCAGCTGCGTTATGAACGGCCTTGCGCCGCCCTGGCCGCAGCGTATGCAGCCACGGCGGCCGGACATAATACAAAGAAAACGATCAGATAAAATGCTTGATCTCTTTGTGACGTATCTGCTTCATGCGTGCGGCCACAAAGTATGAGCCGTATAATGTGGTTACGGTGTCCAGTGCGGCTGCGAACGAGCTGATGATGACTGCCGCAGGCTGCAGCAGCAGGTAACCCGTTTCAAGTCCTCTGCCGTACATGGTGCACAGCACGGTAAGCGCAAAGAACGTACCGCCGGTGGGCAGATTACCGAGCGTGAATGAAAGGCCGAATGCGGTGACGGTGATCCACAGAATGTCAGAGAACGCCATGCTCAGGTTGGAGTAGGATCGCCAGATAAGCACAAAGCAGATGCTTGTGATAAGCGCGGAACCGCTGCGTCCCAATATTGAGAACAGCGGAGCGGTGATGCCGTTCGTGCGGCGGCGGATTCCCAGATTGTCCTTGCATACGCGGATAATGACCGGCAGCGTAAGGTTGGTGTTGCCGCTGAAAAATGCGGTGAGCAGCGGTGCGATCCCTGCATACAGTACCCGGTAGGGATGATGGTCGTGGAATACGAAATAGAGTACCGCCGGATAGATGACTACGGTGACCACAATGAAGATACACAGCAGCAGGATGATGAGCGGCAGGAACACGGTGTTTACGCGCAGAATGCGATATTCCATCATCCAGTGCACGGTGAGTGCTATGATGGTGATCGAGATAAGTTCGGTAAAGAATACGGATATCTGGTAGCAGACGGTGGAGAATGAATCAAAGAACTGGATCACCTGCTTGGATGCCGCACGGTCAAGGATGCTGCCGCAGCCAATGAATGAGGCGAACATGAAGCACGGAAACATGAAATTTTCGTTGAGCAGCGTGCTCAGCGAAACAAAGGGGAATATACTGCGCAGCATGTCGGTGATGTTGAGCGTGGCCACCGATGAGACCGCAGCATTGGTGATCGGAATACGCGGCAGCTTGATGGCCATGATGAGCAGCAGGCCGAGTATAGTGGCGGCCATGCTGGTAACGATGATTACGGCCAGCGTGTTCAGCAGTACGGCGTTATACTGCCGGGTATCACCCAGCTTGAACGAAGCGATGACAGTGGAGCTGAAGACGAGCGGAACCAGTATATAACAGCCGAGCCGGACGGCGAACTCTGTACAGTTTGTAATGCCGGAAATGAAGCCGGGCGAGCTGACCGGCAGGATAAAGGAAGATGCAATTCCCAGAAGAATTCCCAGAAGATATTTAAACCAAATTTTCATGGAGCTAAGTATAACATAGTTGAATGGAGTATTCAAACAGATTATACTTGGCATATGCCAAAGACAATGTTGCTTGCAGGAAAAGAAACGCCGTTTCCCCGGGATTTTGCTGATGCGGCCTGCCGCGCTTCCCGTACGGTGCTGGTTACTGCGCCCCACGAAGGGCATGCGGGTAAAAAAACAATTTCAGATTCCGTGTTTTCCTATGAGTGGAACAAACTGTCTCCGGTGGCCGCGCATTCGCTTGTGCTGCAGTGTGAGAATGACTGCACGGGAATAGATGAGGCCGTGCTGTATTTTGATGAGCAGGCTTTTGCCCAGACCTATCCGGAGTTCAATGAGCAGACATGCTCTACGGTGCTCAATGAGATGGTGGCGGGCTATCAGTATCTGACCATAGAGCTTCTTAAGCGGTTTGAGCTCAGACGCAAGGATATTTCGGGTATGGTAAAGCCCCGTGCATTGGTATTTATCAGAAAGTCAGATGTAAAGAACAGTTCTTTTGTGCGCATGAATCCTGCGGTACGTGCTGCAGGAGCAAGTTTTTCTGCATTCGCCGAAAGCATTGCGGCGCTGTTCGGAAGCAGCAGCGCCATTAATACTATACTCGTGCATGCCGACATGTCCAACGACAGTGCCCGCAGCGACGTGGGGCTTGCCTCATGGCTCTGCGGTTATCTGGACGCTGTGGCGGCTCTGAAGACCAAGCTCAGCGCACGGCAGTCCCTGTCTTGGGTCAAGCCGGGCGCCAAAGGCCCGTCCAACTGGTTCTCACGTTGAGATCAGCCGGACATGGTCGATGCAGGCCTGCGCCTGGAGCGGTGATTAGAACAGATCGGCGTAGGCTTTGAGCACTTCATCGCCTTCGCAGCCGTTCAGCACTTTTGTGGCAAGTTTTTTGCCGAGCTGTACGCCTTCCTGATCAAAGGAATTGATGTTCCACAGGAATCCTTCGAACATGACTTCATTCTCAAAGTGTGCAAGCAGCGCACCGAGTGTTTTCGGTGTGAGTGCCTGCGCAAACAGCAGTGAGGAGCAGCGTCCGCCTTCGAACTGCTTGTTGGGATCCTCATCGTCCTTGCCGCGGGCAAAGGCTACGATCTGTGCGCACAGATTGGCGCACAGCTTCTGCTGGCTGGTAGAGCCTTTTATGGTTATGTCTTTCCCCAGCTGGTTCTGCTTAAATCCGATGAATTTGATGGGTACAATGTCGGTGCCTTGATGGAGCAGCTGATAGAAACTGTGCTGTCCGTTGGTACCGGGCTCGCCGAAGATAACCGGCTCCGTGGCATAGCTTATGGGCTTGCCGAAACGGTTCACATGCTTGCCGTTACTTTCCATGGCAAGCTGCTGCAGATGTGCAGGGAAGCGCAGCAAAGCCTGTGAATAGGGCAGGATCGCCGTTACGGGATAGTTCAGCACGTTGCGCAGATATATGCTGATGAGCGCGTCCATGAGACTTGCATTTTTGGTGATGTCTGTTTCCAGCGCAGCTGTATCCGCTTCGTGTGCGCCGTCAAGTACCTGACGGAATACGTCGAAACCGAATGCACAGGAAAGCAGCACGCCGCCTACGCCGCTCGTAGAGGAATACCGGCCGCCGATAAAATCATCCATAAAGAATGCTTTTACAATATCGGGAGAAGATGCAAGCGGACTGGTATTGCTTGTTACTGCCACCATGTGCTTGCGGGGATCAAAGCCGGAGATGCCTTTAGCACGGGCTGTCTGGGTTATCGTTTCAATGACAAAATTCTGGTTTGTAAGGGTTTCAAGCGTGGTTCCGCTCTTTGACACCAGTATGAACAGCGTGGTCTCTACGTCCAGGCCTGCGAGCACTGCGGCACCGTCATCGGGGTCTACATTGCTGATGAACGCGGCATTAAGCGTCTTTACGCCTTTGCCCTTGCACCAGCCGTCCAGTGCGATATAGAGCGCGCGCGGTCCCAGATCTGATCCGCCGATACCGATCTGGCAGACGGTAGTGAACGCTTTGCCGGTGGAGCCGGTGATCGTTCCTGAGCGTACTTTTTCGGAAAAATCTTGTATTTTAGCAAGCTCTTCTGTATAGAAAGTACCCTTGTCGGTACCGTCTATGACGACTTTGTCGGCAAGCACCTGTCCGCGTGTAAGCTGGTGCAGAACGCTGCGGTTTTCGGTCAGATTGATGACAGCACCCTTAAGCAGGCTCTTATATTTTTCAATCACTTCCTGCTCATCGGCAAGTTTCTGCAAAGTTGTTATGATGGCATCATCAACCGGCATGGCCGCATATGAGTAGGTGAGTCCGCCGCCCTGCGGAATCATAGTCCGTCCGATTCTGTCTTTGGTCAGTCCGGTGCGGACGTCAAAGGGTTTTTGCTTTGAAAGCTCGATAAAAGCCTTTGCTTTATCAAGGTTTGAATATTCCATGGTATCCCCCTGTAAAAAACTGTATGGCATGTGCACGCCTGTGCCGCCTGCTAGGATACATCAAGTATATACTTGTGCGGGGGGAATGGGCAAGCGTATAGATTATGGCTGCCGTGAGATGCCTTTTTATAAAAGGGACTAAAGAACTTTGGTGCTTGTACGCAATATAAGCTTGCCGCCTACTTTTGTTTTATAGTAGGTGGGGTTTTTGCCTGTACAAAATATATTGATAGTGGTGCAGGTGTGCTGTACATCTACGGCAATTATAACGGCGATATCTTTAATTTTGATATGGCTGCAGAGCAGGCGGATTTTGAAGAGAATATTAAAGTTGCCAGTGTTGTGGCGGGCGATGATGTAGCATCAGCAGGTCCGGTGGAAACCGGCGGCGTGAATAAACGCCGCGGTGTAGCCGGAATTGTATTTGTGTATAAATGTGCCGGTGCAGCCGCTGATGCCATGCTTCCGCTTGAGGAAGTGAAGCGTGTAGCTGAAAAAGCATGTGCCAATGTACGGACTATGGGCGTGGCGCTGACACCTTGTGTTGTGCCCCGGGTAGGAAAGCCTGGTTTTACAATTGGCGATGATGAAATGGAAATCGGCATGGGCATTCACGGTGAGACAGGAATCAGACGCGGCAAGCTGGAGACGGCAGATCAGATTACCGCTGAAATGGTTGAGGCGATTGTTAATGACAAACCGTTTGATAACGGTTCTGAAGTTGCTGTTCTGATTAACGGCCTGGGCGGTACACCGCTTGATGAGCAGTACATTATTACCCGGAAAGTCGATGAGCTTTTAAAGAAGCATGAGCTTAAAGTGCATCGGTACTATGTCGGAGAATATGTGACTTCATTGGAGATGGCTGGCGTTTCGATCAGCATTATGCAGCTTGACGAGGAGCTTAAAAAGTATCTTGATGCACCTGCTCAGACTCCGTTCTTTGTACAGCTGTAGGAGCTATGATGCAGCGGCTGCCTATGTGTGCTGCCGCTGACGTGAAGTTTTTATCAGGGCCGAGTTTTTATGGGAGAATGATATGAGTAATACTGCATTAATAAAGAATTTCTTGAAATGTGTGGCTGAAACCATGCAGAAGAACAAAGATGAGCTGATTGCAAAAGACAGCGTTGTAGGCGATGGTGATTTGGGGCTTACGATGAGTGATGGCTTTACTGCCGCGTATAATGCCATAAAGGACAGCCCTGAAACTGACTGCGGTAAAATGTTGTATTTTGCAGGTAAAGCAATGAGTACCGCAGTACCTTCGACAATGGGAACGTTAATGGCGTCGGGACTTATGCAGGCAGGCAAAGTGCTTAAGGGGACGGTTGAGCTGTCCAGAGAGCAGATTGCTGCTTTGTTCTCAGGATATCTTGATGGAGTGATTCATCTTGGTAAGGCAAAGCCTGGTGAAAAGACGTTTGTGGACGGACTTGCTCCTGCCGTTGAAGTTCTGACTAAGACGGTTGATAAGCCTTTAAAAGAGAGCGCCGACCTGGCTGCTGCTGCGGCTATGGACGGATATAAGGCAACAGAGGGCATGCTTGCGGTTCATGGACGTGCCGCAACCCGGGGTGAAGATTCCCGGAAACTGCTTGACCCGGGGGCATATGTCGCCGCGCTGATGATGCAGGCATTCGCTGAAAGCGTGTAGATTTTATTATAAGTATTCTGCTGTATGTGCCTGTGCGTGCTTGCTGCGTACAGGCATTCCATCGGACGGTTTCGCCGCCGCATTTCCCGCATCTTCTTATTCTGATACAGAATTACATTGAAGAAACTCCTGCAACGGGCTATAATACTCTGCTATGCAAAATGGAACATCGTCCATAAATCCGCAGATGAATCCGCTTATTGTTCAAAGCGACAGAACGCTGCTTGTTGATGTACATGCGCCGCGGGCTGATGAGTGCCGCAGCGCGCTTATTCCGTTCGCGGAATTGGAACGCTCTCCGGAACATCTGCATACTTACCGCATAACTGCTTTGTCATTATGGAATGCGGCAAGCGCAGGTTTTACGCCGGATGACGCGGTACGTGTGCTGCACGAGTATGCACGCTATGATGTACCGCAGGCCGTAGAGATGTGGATGCGTGAGACTGCGGGCAGATTCGGTAAAATTCGTCTGCTTCCGGCTCCATACATACTGGTTCCCGCAAAAGAAAATTCTGCTGATTATATAAAAGAAGAATATCTGTATCTGGTATGTTCCTCACGGGCGGTGTATAAAGAGCTTGCCGCCAATCCCTCGCTCAAAAAACTTCTGACCCCGTGCACATATACGCCTCCACTGGATATACCTTCTGGAGGAACGCAGGTTGAGCTTACTGAAGATGAAAAGGCGGGATGCTTTATGCTGCCGCTTACTGACCGCGGTACGGTAAAGCAGGTGCTGCTGCGTGCCGGCTGGCCGACTGACGATCAGGTACCGCTTGTTGATGGAGAGCCGCTTGAGCTGAGCCTGCGGCAGGAAACTAAATCAGGCAGTCCGCTTACAATCAGGGATTATCAGCGAAAGTCCTGTGAGGCACTTATCGGCAACCGTGGTCCCGGTACAGGATTCGGAACGATCGTGCTGCCGTGCGGGGCGGGTAAAACGGTAGTGGGAATGGCCATTATGGCTGCCCTGAAGACAAGTACTCTTATCATCACTACCAATATTTCGGCGGTACATCAGTGGATAGACGAGCTGCTGGACAAAACTACACTTGAACCTGAGCAGATTTCAGAGTATACGGGTGAAAATAAAGAGATCCGTCAGGTTACGGTTGCTACGTATCAGATACTGACATGGCGGCCGGATAAGACAGGTCCTTATCCTCATTTTTCTGTGTTCCGTGAGCGTCATTGGGGACTTATCATCTATGATGAAGTGCATATGCTGCCTGCGCCAGTATTCCGTGTGGCGGCCGAGCTGCAGGCTGTGCGACGTGTAGGGCTTACTGCAACACTGGTCCGTGAGGACGGTATGGAAGGCTATGTGTTCAGTCTGGTGGGGCCTAAGCGGTATGATGTACCGTGGAAAGAACTGGAGCATTCCGGTTGGATCGCCACGGCTGAATGTGTGGAAGTACGGCTCGATCTTGATAAGTCGCTTGAAATTGAATATGCCGTAGCGGATGCGCGTAAAAAACACCGCATTGCAAGCGAAAACCCCGCTAAGATTGCGGTGGTGCAGGAGCTGGTCAGACAGTCGCCCGGCGATAAGATCCTGATTATCGGGCAGTATCTGACTCAGCTTGATGAGATAGCAAAGCTGCTTAAAGCGCCGATTATTACGGGCCGTACAGCCAATGAAGAACGCGATACGATTTACCGTAAGTTCCGGCAGGGTGAGATACGGGTACTGGTTGTTTCCAAGGTGGCTAATTTCGCCATAGACCTGCCTGATGCATCAATGGCGATTCAGATTTCAGGTACGTTCGGAAGCCGTCAGGAGGAAGCCCAGCGGCTGGGCCGCATTCTGCGTCCCAAAGAACGGATGTCACGGTTTTATACGCTTATTACCCGCAATACAATAGAAGAAGATTTCGGCTCGAACCGTCAGAAGTTTCTTGCTGAACAAGGGTATCAGTACCGGATTATCCGCTATACCGGTGCCGAGGATCTGGCTGCGGCAGCCGCTCCTGCCGCGCTCGCTGATCCGTTTGCTGGATGCGGTCTGTTATGAACGGCTCACGATTTTTAGGGGGGCTGCGTGGTACGGGACGTCCTGGTTCCGGCAGTATGTTTGCAGCAGGTACCGGACGGGCCGGAGGTGCCGCACAGGCGGTACTGGACTGGCGTGAGAGTATAGCTGCACTGCCTGACAATCAGTTTTTTGAGCTCATGCGCATGTATCTGGGTGAAATCAAAACTCCGTATAATAAGCAGAATCTGATTGAGTCGCTCAGCGCATTTCTTCGTCGTGAGCAGAACAGGCAGGTGCTGGTTTCACTGCTTGATGAGACGGACTGTCTTGTACTGAGCGCGATACGCTTTATACCTGAGGTTACTCAGAAAAAACTGACGGACTTTTTTACCGGCTCCCTGCCGTTCGCTCTGCTGTGCGAGCGGCTGCTGAATCTTGAGGAACGGCTTATCCTGTACCGGTTTAAGACCGCTGAAGGTACGGTATTGATACGGATCAATCCGCTGCTTCTGCCGCTCCTTTTGCCGCACCTGAGTATTTCGCTGCTTTTGCCGCCTGCAATGTGTACCGATCTGGCAATGGTACCTGAGGAAGGACTTTCGCCTCAACTCATCGCATCTTTTTTGTCATATATTCAGGCGCATCCCGATGTGTGCAAGGCTGACGGTACCTTTAAAAAGCATGCTGCAGGTCTGATTGAAAAGATATTTCCTGGAAAAATTGAGCTGCTGCAGCAGCTGTTTACTGCGATGGTGAATCTGTCGCTCGTGAATGACAGTGACGGTAAGAGCGTGATCAACTACGGCAGGCTTGTGGCGTTTTCGCAGCTTTCTGAGCAGTTTCAGTATGTATATCTGGCGGCTGCTTCGTGCGGCAGGTTCAGCCGTGAAGGTCTGCGCTCCAAAGCCCAGCGGCTGCTTGATCTGCTTGCGTGCATTCCGCCGCAGGGATTTTCGGTGCCGGTACTGCTGCGTGCCGCCATGCTTATTGACGGCAGGGAAGCTGCCGGCCCCGGGGGTGGTGAAAGCCGGTTCAACAAAATGCTTGCGCGGTACAGCGCGTCTGTACAGCCGCAGGAAACATACGCCGTTGTTGCGGCAGCTGCGGCCGGTGAATTTGATTCTGATGCCGGACGGCTTGTAGACGCTGCGCGGGCGCTCGGCCTGCTTATAACACAGGGAACCGATGGTGACGGTGAGTCCGTGGTGTGCACGTCACCGCTTTTTGCGGCCGGCAGCGAGCCGATGTATCATGATGAGGTGCTTACCATTGACGCGGGCAGTACGGTGACGATGATGCCGGGGCTGCCTTTGGCCGGTCTGCTGCCGCTTGTGCAGTTTATGGAGATTGTTCGCTACGATGCAGCGTCTGAATATGAGATTCATAAGCAGTCTGTGTTCCGCGGGTTTGACAATGATCTGAGTCCCGGCCGTATACTGAACCTGCTGACGGATCATTGTCTGTACGACATACCCCAGACGCTCAAAATAAACATTATGGAATGGTACCGTACGTATTCGAGCGCGATGCTGTACAGCGGTTTTGTACTGCGCACCGATGCGCAGAATGATGTGCTTACGCAGAAGAATCCGCTGCTTGCCGCGCATATACGGGTGGTGCTTGCACCCGGCGTGTACCTTTTGGATTGTACATCGCCTGAGCAGGCTGCGGAACTGGTTTCAGGCTGCGGCTTTGATTTTGTAGGAAGTATCAAGACTGCCTCTGAGGACGGGCGCAGCGCAGGGTTCCCGCGGCTGCGCCCGGGCAGAAGCGATTCTGTGACCTACGGTGCGGCTGCGGCTGATGCCGCAGTTTCTGCCGTTTCTGCGGACTTTGTGCCGTCGTTTGCGCCTGAGCCATCGGCAGGCTCTGTGGTCTCTGACAGCGCTCGGGAACGGCCGGCCGGCCATGCGGACGATATACTTCATAAGCTGACGGCGGAACTTAAGACTATGAATCTGGATAAAGAACGTGAGGAAGTGCTTGCGCGGCGTATAGAACGGCGTATTGTGCTGACTCCGGCACAGCTGCAGGCTCAGTCTGTCCGGCTTGAGCTTAATGAAGCGGGCGGCATGGATTTTATGGGCAAGATCAGGATTGTGGAGCGCGCGGTGGAAGGCCGGTGCCTGCTTGAGCTTCTGCCCGGCGGCGGTTCTGCAAAAATAATCGGCAGACCGGAAGGAATTATGAAAAAAGAAGGCGATGCGCTGGTAGTGCTGGTTACGGAACCGGAGCATGAAAAATGTCTTTTTTCCATCGGCAAGGCGGTGTCCGTAAAGCTTATCCGTACGTCAATTTTTGAGCTCAGGGACTAGCGCTGCTGCTTGAATGTGATATTACGAGGTTATATGAATATACATGAAATTCAGGCCGTCGTCTTTGACTGCGACGGCGTTGTGATTGATTCCGGCGCAGACATGGCATCTGCGGTGAACAGTACGCTTGCACATTTTGGTCTGTGCCGGCTGCCGGAATCACAGATTGTTTCATTTGTGGGTAATGGTGCACGTATGCTTATTGTGCGCTCCGTTGCGGCGGCAGAAGGAAAGACAGAGGCCGAGCTTTCCGCTGATATCCGCATTGACGGCATCCTTGACTGGTATAAAGCGTATTATAATGATCATGCGGTTGAGCGCACGGTACTGTATCCCGGTTACCGGGAGCTGCTTGAAACGCTTGCTGCCCGCGGGTACCACATGGCAGTGGTGTCGAACAAGCCGCTTGCGACAACACGGCGTATTCTTGAGCATTTCGGCATTGCCGGGCATTTTGATGCGGTGGTGGGGCCTGAGATGCTCAAGCGTATTAAGCCGGATCCAGAAGGGCTTGCGCTGGCTTTGTTATGTATAAATGAAAAACGGGCGGCAGAAAGCCGTCCGTCGCTGCAGCCTGCGCAGGTACTTATGGTGGGTGATTCCTGGGTGGATATTCGTACCGGGCGTAATTTTGGCTGCAATACATGCGCGGTGACCGGCGGACTCGGCGATAGCGAAAAGCTTGCCGCCGAGCACGCGGACATGACTGTGACTTATGCCGGAGAGCTGGCGCAGCTACTGTAGCAGCATGGCGTCATTTTCCAGCGTCCGGTTTTTTATCTGCCGGAATCTGGTTACGATATCATCCATAGTGAGCACGGCTTTTTCCTGCTGTGCTATATCCATGATTATCTCACCTGAATCCATCATGAGCAGTCTGTTGCCGTAGTTCAGCGCATGCTGCATGTTGTGAGTTATCATCATAACGGTAAGTCCGTATTCCTGTGCGAATTTCAGCGTAAGATCCATGATGATTTTTGCGTTCGCGGGATCAAGTGCCGCCGTGTGCTCATCGAGCAGGAGCAGATCCGGCTTTGACATGACTGCCATGAGCAGGGTGAGCGCCTGGCGCTGGCCGCCGGAAAGCAGCTCTACGTTGTCGTTCAGCCGGTCTTCCAGTCCCATGTTGAGCATAGCGAGCTGTTCCCTGAATTTTGCACGCATTTTATTGTTCAAACTTATGCGCAGTCCTTTCCATCCCTTTCTGCAGCAGATCATCATATTGTCTTCAAGCCGCATTTTGCCGGCAGTACCGAGCAGCGGATTCTGGAAGATGCGGCCTATGTATCTGGCACGTTTGTACTCAGGATCACCGGTTATTTCCCGTTCAGCAGTACCGTCGTCCATGTACAGATGTCCGCTGGTCGGTTTGAAAGTTCCCGCAATGATGTTATAGAGCGTGGATTTTCCCGCGCCGTTTGAGCCGATGACGGTTATAAAGTCACCTTTGTTGATGCTCAGGTTTATGTCTTTAAGGGCGATATTTTCATCCGGAGTATGTGCATTGAACACAATACCTATATGCTCCAGCCGTATCATTGTGCACCTCCTTCGCGGCGGCGCAGATGTTCCCTGAAATATGCAGGAATGTCTGTGTTTGATATGGCAAGACACAGAATGATGAGCAGGCCTGTGATAAGACGCAGGTCATTGCTCGTAAGCCCGATTTTATAGCCGTAGATACGTCCGGTGAACATAATACCGCGATATACAAGGGAACCGATGAGCACGCGCAATGTCTGTATGCCGATTCTGTTCGAGCGCAGAATGAATTCTCCGAGCATGAGCGAGGCAAGTCCGCTCACTACTACGCCGGTACCGCTGCCTACGTCGGCGAATCCTCCGTACATGGCGGCACATGCGCCTGCAAGCGCCGCAAGCCCGTTGCCGAAGCAGATGCCGATGGTACGTACTGAGCGCGGGTTCACGCCCTGTGAAATGACCATCTGCGGGTTGGCGCCGAGCGCACCCATGGTAAGGCCCAGATCTGTATGGAAGAATACGTCAAGCAGCAGCTTGAGCACTCCTACGCCGATGATAAGGAGCAGAACAACTCCTGTTTCCGGCGGCAGAGACGGCACATTGTGCTCCATATAGTCCATGATCTGTGAAAAGGGTGTCGGTATCTTAAGAAAAGAAACATTTGACCGGTTGGACATAATCCTGAGGTTTACAGAATACAGCATAGTCATGCACAAAATCCCGGCAAGAATGTCCGGGATTTTGAGTTTAGTGTAGATAAGCGATGTGATGCATCCTGCGGTGAGCCCCGCCGCAAACACAAGCAGCAGGGCAGGCAGCGGATGTATGTGGCGGGTCAGGCATGCGGCAAGTACGCAGGCGCCCATGGGGAATGAGCCGTCAACGGTCATGTCGCAGAAATTCAGGATCCTGAATTCCAGGAACACGCCCAGTACCATGATGCCATATACCAGACCTTCGATACAGATTCCTTCAATCATTTTTCGGTAAGTTTTCCATCCTTATAGATAAGATTTGCCTGAGCAAGATATGATTCGGGTATGGTGATACCGCATGCGGCAGCCTGATCAAGATCGAACAGCAGGTCGCTGTCGCTTGTTTCCGTCATAAAGCGGACGGGGATATCCGCGGGTTTGGTGCCTTTGAGAATCTGCACGACGATTTCGCCGGTGGCGCGGCCCGCTTTATAGTAATTGAATCCGCTTGCCATAAAGATACCACCTGCTTTTGCGCCGGTAACATCTCCTGAGAAAATCGGTTTTTTTGCTTTGTTAAATACCTGTACCAGAGAGGCCAGCGCGCTGAAAACCGTGTTATCGGTAGAAAGATAGATGCCGTCACAGCGGTTTACGATGGCTTCAGCAGCCTGTTTCACTTCTGCGGATGCGGTAATTGACTGGGTAACCAGTTCTATGCCTGCTTTGCGGCAGCCGTCTTTTACCTGCTCCAGTGCAGAAATAGAGTTTGCTTCGTTGCTGGTATAGATATAACCGAGCGTACGGATTCCTGCGATTTCTTTGAACAGCGCGATATGCTGCTCGGTGGGAATAGCATCGCTCATACCCGTGATGTTACGCTCTCCGTGTGCAGTAGTGGATACGAGGCCTGCTCCTACCGGGTCGGTTATCGTACCGAATACAACAGGAATATCCTTTATGGCGTTTGCAAGTGCTACGGCTACCGGCGTGGCAATGCCTACCGCAACGTCCACCCGCGCGTCTTTGAACTGCGCGGCAATCTGCGCCGCTGTGTTTACGTCTCCGTTTGCATTCTGCTGGTTATAACGGGCTTTGTAGCCTGCTTCATTCACCACGTCAATGATACCCTGCTCCACCGCATCAAGCGCGGGATGCTGGATTATTTTTGCAATACCGATGGTGTATGATTTTTCTGCAGATGCAGAAGCATCTTTTTGTCCGCCTGCAGTTACAACGCCTCCGCACAGGAGTGCGGCCGTCAGGATTGTCAGTACTCTTTTCATATGTTCTCCTATAAAGCCCCGTATCAGCATCGGTGCTTTTGTCTGTTAATAATTACTGTTTGAAGTAACATCTGTACGATACTATAAACAGTACCAAATGTCAACTACTATATCACAGTTCTGTATGCTGCCATGTTGTACGTTGCCGCGTTGACAAAGCACCTGCTGCCCGTATACAGTTCAAGTATGAAACTTCCTGAACATAAATTACGGGTGCGCCTGATTGCGCTTGATCTTGATGATACAACTTTGAATTCTGAGCTGATGATTACTCCTAAAACAGTGGCCGCGCTTCAGGCGGCTGCTGCGCGCGGAATATATGTGGTGCTTTGTTCTGGCCGTGCTGAAAATGCTATGCTTAAGTATGTACGCACGCTTGATATAGCGGGCTCTGATCAGGGACGCTATCTTATTTCTATGAACGGTGCGTCCGTGTTCGACATGCATAAACGGCTGATCATGTATTCGCGCAAGGTTTCTGCCGATGTGCTGCGGCTTGCCTACCGTGAGGCGCAGAGTGCGGGACTGGCAGCTGAAGTGTATAGCGGCGATACGATTTTTGCCCCGGTACAGAATGAATGGACCCGGCGCGATGCAGAGCTTTCCGGGCTTAAGCTGCAGATTGTGGATACGTTTGCGGAGATACTGAAACACGGTTTTTCTAAAATGATTATTCCCGGCGATCCTGAAAAGCTGCTGGAGTTGCAGGACAAGCTGCGCGCTGAGCTTGGAACGAGCGCTGTTATATTTACAAGCAAGCCGTATTTTCTGGAGGTGCTCCCGCCTGAATGTGGTAAAGGCGAGGCTGTGCTGTGGCTTGCGGGCGAGCTTGGGATTCCGCGGGAAGAGACCATGGCGTTCGGCGACAGCATGAATGACGAGTCGATGATTAAAAGCGCCGGCTATGGTGTGGCCATGGTGAACGGTCTGGACTATATAAAGAATATAGCCGATTTTGTAACGCGGCAGGACAATAACCACGACGGTATAGCGGACTTCATTACCGAGTACGTGCTGTAAACATCGGTGTATGTATGTGAACCTCGAAAAAGGACCGCTTCGATGTTGGAAATTTTTCGAGGGCATCCGCCTGACTTTGCGTCATCTTAAACGGCGGCGGGCTCGTCAGGAGTTTCGCTGCGAATAGCTCGCCTTTTAAGGTAGCCTGTTCGGAAACTGAGTTTTCTGAACAGGTCTATTCTATATTTTTAAACTTAAAGCGAATATTATTTTAATACATAAGTTGAGATGATCTTGCCGATTCTACAAATATCTACATTTCCTTTGAATTCAAATTGAGCGGTAAATCCATTGGCATATTGAATGAATAATTCAGTATCAGGAAAAATCTCCATAAACCCTTGAGTTTGAATTTCAAAAAATTGAATTGTTGAATAAGGTAATGTTGAAAAAGATTTTCTTTTTCCTGTAATTCCTTGAACATCGATTGAAATAATTCTTTTATTAGTAAAAATTACTTGATCTCTAATTGTTTTAAATGCATCAATTATTTCTTCCCCGTCTATTAAAAAAGAAGAAACTTCAGTTCTTACATTAGAAACATCTATTTGTTTCAGATTGAAAATAGAATTCTTATTAAAATTAATCATTTTATCTCCCTGCGCCCTGGTGCGATTGTGCGAACATCTATTGTATTCTGCTACAATTCCAGCAGTGTTTTAAGCTCCGGCTTCAGACTGAGCGCGGAAGTCAGTGCGTCCGCGTCGGGGGAAGCGCGGCGCGGATCTGGTGCATCCTTGCGGCGAACCGCCCGTATGAGCAGGTTTTTGGGTGTGTGCCCTGCATCTATGAACTCCAGCACCTGTACCGTATATCCTGCCGCCTCCAGATAGGAAGCCCTCAGAGCATCTGTGGCAAGTGCGGCGAACCGTTCTTTTATAAGCCCGTATTTGAGCAGCGGGGCTGCCCACGGAGCTGAGGCTGATACCTGTTCCCTGTTTTGATCCAGCTGCGCGTTAAGCTGATGCTGGCAGCAGGGTACGCTCAGAATTGCAGTGGTACGGTGCGTCACTGCATAGTGCAGCGCGTAGTCTGTGGCCGTGTCGCATGCATGTAATGTGATCACAAGATCGGGTGAATCCTGATGTTCGTAACCTGCGATATCCCCTGTGGCAAAGCGCAGGCCTGTACATCCTATTTGTTCAGCCACGGAAGTGCAGTAGTCAATTACATCCTGCTTTAAATCAAGGCCGATTATTTCAGCCTTGCGTTTTTCTATTTGTGTCAGATAATAATGCACTGCGAACGTCAGATATGATTTGCCGCAGCCAAAGTCGGCCACACGCAGCGGCCTGTCTGCGGGAACTCGGGCGGAAAGCTCAGGCATAATGTCGCGGATATATTCCAGAAAGCGGTTTATCTGGCGGAATTTGTCATATCTGGCGGCAATAACTTTACCCTGCGGCGTCATAATTCCCAGGTGTACTAGAAACGGTACAGGTGTACCTTCCGCAAGGATATAATTCTTTACGCGGTTATGCGTGCCGGGAGTCTGTCTGATACGCATATCTGCCGGTGCCAGAGAGACGCGGCCGCAGTCTGCTGCATGCGCGGCAGCTGGTACGCCGGATGACTGCAGTTTTTTTTCAAGCCGGGTGATATGTCCCTTTTTATTTCCCAGAATAGTGATTTCCTGTGTTTCTGTACGGCAGACGCAGTTCAGAAACGTGGTTCCTGCATGGCTTGCTATAAAAGATTCCAGCTCAGCCTGCTGCATGACGGTATGGAAAGCCTGTGTTTTGGTAAACCATTCGGCTTTATATGAGGTTGTACCGCTGCCTGCACTGGCGGCGGAGCGTATCTTGATACGGATGTACGGACGTCCGAGCAGCTCCGTGCAGTCCTTCCGAGGTTTGGAAAATGATGCGGAAAGAATCATGATTCCATAGTATACTTATCCCCTGAAAAATGATATAGTCCTCTATATGGGAAAGTGTTTTGTTTTTGTAAACCAAAAGGGTGGGGTTGGAAAAACTACTTCCGCAATTAATATCGGCGCATACGTTGCGCTTGAAGGCAAGAAAGTTCTGCTGGTTGATTTTGACTCTCAGGGAAATATGTCCAGCGGTGTGGGAGTATCCAAAGACAAGCCTACGGTCTATGAGCTTCTGGCAGGTCAGGTGGCGGCTTCTGCTGCCGTAAAGCATACGCCGGTGCCGGGGTTGGATGCCATCACCGCTTCCATAGACCTTTCCGGTGCTGCAATAGAATTAGTTGATCAGAAAGACAGGGAATATTTTTTGAAAAATGCACTTGCGCCGCTTGTCCCGCTCTATGATTATATTTTTATTGACTGTCCGCCGTCGCTCGGCGTGCTGACATTGAACGGACTTGCTGCCGCGGACGCGGTGCTTGTGCCCATGCAGTGTGAATATTTTGCCCTTGAAGGGATTACGCTGCTGCTTCAGACAGTAAAGAAAGTACAGAAGAACATTAATCCGTCTTTGATGCTCGGCGGTATCTTTTTTACGATGTATGATTCCCGTACCCGTCTGGCACAGGACGTGGTGATGCAGGTAAAGGCGTACTTTAAGGAACTGGTATTTAATACGATTATTCCGCGCAATGTGCGCCTGTCAGAGGCTCCGTCGCATGGCCTGCCGATCTGTAAATATGATCCGTCGTGCGTAGGCGCAAGAAGCTACGAAGCTCTGGCCAGGGAGGTTTTGCACCGTGAATAAGGGTCTGGGGCGCGGTCTGGATGCACTGATGGCCGGAAGCGGAGCGGAAGATACGGCTGTTACGGCGGGCGCGCCCGCTGCGTCATTATCCGCAGCTGCAGCGGTGTCTGCTGCAGCTTCTGCGCTGCCTGCAGGAATTGAGACCGGTGAAAACGGCTCTCTGTGGGTTAATCCTTCGTTGCTGAAGCCGAATCCGCAGCAGCCCCGTCAGGAATTTTCGGAAGAGGCGCTGCAGGAGCTTGCTGATTCAATCAAAGAGAACGGAATCGTGCAGCCGGTATCCATAGAAGATGCCGGAGACGGTATGTTCTATATTATCGCAGGTGAGCGGCGTACTCGTGCGGCACGTATTGCCGGACTGCAGAAAATCCCGGTGCAGCTGGTGCGCTACAGCGAAGAAAAGAAACTTGAAGTTGCCCTGATAGAGAATATTCAGCGGTCTGATCTGAATCCGATAGAAGAGGCTCAGGCGTATTACCGCCTTATGGAGATGGGGTCGCTGAGCCAGGATGAGGTGGCTGCCAAGGTAGGCAAAAAGCGTTCCACAGTGGCGAATGCGCTGCGTCTGCTGAAGCTGCCCTCTGATATTCAGTCGGCGGTGTCAGCAGGACAGATTTCTGCAGGTCATGCGCGTGCGCTGCTTGCTGTGGTACAGCCTGCTGATCAGCGCGTGCTGTTCGGTAAGATTGTAGGCGGCGGTCTGAGCGTGCGGGAAGCTGAGCAGCTTGCCGCTGATTATAACAGCGGTGCTCACGGTACTACAAAAAAAGCTAAGAAAGCTCCGATCGTGCAGAAAGATCCTGACATAGCGGCGCTTGAGCAAAAATTTATGGAAGTGTTCGGCACGAAAGTGGTGCTCAAAGGCGGCCTTGAGAAAGGCACGCTGCAGATAGAGTACTACAGCCGGGCTGATCTGGACAGATTGTACGCGATCATAGATAATGAAACCTCGAAAAACTGAAGTTTTTCGAGGTGCCCATAAATAAGGCAGCTTCTCAGGTCTTCATCGCTGCGCCAGGTCCCGATCAGGCATGGATCTGTGACAGTACTTTGCCGATGCTGTTGTGAATGACCAGATCTGCCATGCCGTCGGATGACGTGGTGCTTTTATTGATG
>Ga0256405_10003466_pt1 | contig 32360 bp, 15 predicted proteins | sample RumenRJG_02DNA_FD_189096 | JGI IMG/M metagenome (GOLD analysis project Ga0256405, IMG submission 189096) | Bovine rumen microbial communities from Lethbridge, Alberta, Canada - RJG_02 | ecosystem: Host-associated > Mammals > Digestive system > Stomach > Rumen | place: Canada: Alberta...
ATGACAGAGTCCTTGACCTGGGCTGCGGCAGCGGTATACTTTCAATAGGCGCTGTTCTTCTGGGTGCAGATGAATGTACCGCCATTGATATCGACGCAAACTCTGTGAAGATAGCAGGCGAGAATGCCGAGAAGAACAATATCCCCGCCGAAAAATACCACGCTATATGCGGAAATGTTATCGACGATTCCGCACTTGTGGCTGAGATCGGCACAGGATTCGATATGGTATGTGCAAACATCGTGGCAGACGTGCTCATCGGTATGAGCGGACTGTTCAAAGGATTCCTGAAACAGGGCGGCAGACTGATAGTATCGGGTATAATCGATATGCGCAAGGACGAAGTTCTTGATGTTATAAAAGCACAGGGCTTTGTACTTGACGAAATAAGAGAAAAAGAGGACTGGGTAGCAGCTTCATTCAAAGCACCGTAAGTCCCGAAAATATACAGCAGAACGAAAGGAAGTGCTTAAAATGCAGCTTATATTTGTAGTCATTAAGAGAGTGGAACTGGTGGACGAGATAATGCACGCCCTTGCGGCAGCAGGTATAAAAGGGGGCACCTGCATTGACAGCGTAGGAATGGCAAAGTCTATATCGGATATGGATAATCTGCCGATGATAGGCGTTCTAAGGGCAATGCTCAAGGGTGAAGACCCCGAGCAGAAGGGAAAGACCATCTTTGTGGCCGTTCACGACGACCAGATCGAAGCAGCCAGGGACGCTATTCACAGCGTAACAGGCGATCTTACCAAGCCCAACGCAGGCGTACTCTTTGCAGTACCCGTTACCTTTGCCGAAGGCATCAACTGATATACAAAATAAAATCAGGCACTTTTGTCAGACTGACAGAAGTGCCTTTTATCATATCATCAGAAAGATCAGCATAAAAAAACGACCCGAAAACCCGGGCCGTTTGATATACTATATTAAAAAGGTGAATTACTTCATAGCCTCTTCAACAGCAACTGCGCAAGCAACTGTTGCACCGACCATGGGGTTGTTGCCCATGCCGATGAGACCCATCATCTCAACGTGTGCAGGAACAGAAGAAGAACCTGCGAACTGAGCGTCAGAGTGCATACGACCCATAGTATCAGTCATACCATAGGAAGCAGGGCCTGCTGCCATGTTGTCGGGGTGCAGAGTTCTGCCGGTACCGCCGCCGGAAGCAACAGAGAAGTACTTCTTGCCTGCATCTGTTCTTTCCTTCTTGTAAGTACCTGCAACAGGGTGCTGGAATCTGGTAGGATTGGTGGAGTTACCTGTGATGGAAACGTCAACGTTCTCCTTCCACATGATAGCAACGCCTTCGGTAACATCGTTAGCACCGTAGCAGTTAACCTTAGCTCTCAGACCCTCGGAGTAAGCCTTGCGGAATACTTCCTTAACCTCGCCGGTGTGATAATCCATCTCGGTCTCAACATAAGTAAAGCCGTTGATACGAGCGATGATCTGTGCAGCGTCCTTGCCCAGACCGTTCAGGATAACTCTCAGAGGCTTCTGTCTAACCTTGTTAGCCTTCTCAGCTATACCGATAGCGCCCTCAGCAGCAGCGAAAGACTCGTGACCTGCCAGGAATGCGAAGCACTCGGTATCTTCTTCCAGAAGCATCTTGCCCAGGTTGCCGTGACCCAGACCAACCTTACGCTGGTCAGCAACAGAACCGGGGATACAGAAAGCCTGAAGACCCTCGCCGATAGCAGCAGCAGCGTCAGCAGCTCTTGTGCAGCCCTTCTTGATAGCGATAGCGCAGCCTACAGTGTAAGCCCACTTAGCGTTCTCGAAGCAGATAGGCTGGATGCCCTCAACGAGCTTGTATATGTCCAGACCCTTAGCCTTACATACATCAGCGCACTCCTCGATGGAGTTGATGCCGTATTCCTTTATAACAGCCAGGATCTGCTTTTCTCTTCTCTCATAAGATTCAAATAATGCCATGATACTGATCCTCCTTATGCCTTTCTGGGGTCAACGAACTTAACGGCATCAGCAACTCTGCCGTACTGACCCTTAGCCTTCTCAAAAGCTGTGTTAGCGTCGTCGCCTGCCTTGATGAAGTCCATCATCTTGCCAAAGTTTACGAACTTGTAGCCGATGATCTCATCGTCAGCATTCAGAGCGATATCAGTAACATAACCATCGGTCATCTCCAGGTAACGGGGACCCTTAGCCAGTGTACCGTACATTGTACCAACCTGAGAACGCAGACCCTTACCCAGATCCTCCAGACCTGCACCGATGGGCAGACCATCCTCGGAGAATGCAGACTGCGAACGACCGTAAACGATCTGCAGGAACAGCTCTCTCATAGCGGTGTTGATAGCGTCACAAACGAGGTCTGTATTCAGAGCCTCCAGAATTGTTCTGCCGGGCAGAATCTCGGAAGCCATAGCTGCGGAATGGGTCATACCGGAGCAGCCGATAGTCTCAACGAGAGCCTCCTGTATAACGCCCTCCTTAACATTCAGGGTGAGCTTGCAGGTACCCTGCTGGGGAGCACACCAGCCGATGCCGTGTGTAAAGCCCGAGATATCCTTTATCTCCTTTGCCTTGACCCACTTAGCCTCCTCAGGGATAGGAGCAGCGCCGTGAGCAACGCCCTGTGCGATAGGGCACATTGTTTCAACTTCGTGCGAATAGATCATTGATAATAACTCCTTTCGGTTATTTGGCAGTCCATGCCGCCTCTATAATATAATACTACATTTCTTCTGACAATTCAAGTCTTTTCACAAAAATTTTTAATTTAACTGTCATTTTTTACGAAAGCCCTGTATCCCACTGTTTCAGGGGCTTCGGGAATACTAAAAAGCCTGTTTGCGGAGTTAGTAAAAGATATACTTGCATATCCGAAGAAAATGGTGTATAATTAAGATATCTGATCATTTCACAGGGAGGATAAGATCATGGAAACGGATCATTCAAAGAAAGCCTGCGAGCTTTTTGCAGGCGGATATAACTGCGCACAATCGGTGTTCGCAGCTTTTACGGACGTTACAGGCATGGATAAGGAAACAGCACTGAAGCTTTCTTCAAGCTTCGGCGGAGGAATGGGCAGATTGAGAGAAGTCTGCGGAGCCTGTTCAGCGATGTTCATGGTGCTTGGTATGCTTTACGGCACAGGCGAAGATTTTGGCTACGAGGATAAAGCCGACCACTACAAGCGCATACAAGCGGCTGCCGAACAATTCAAAGAGAGGCACGGCACTATCGTATGCCGCGAACTTCTGCAAGAGCTGAAAGCCACCAGCAACCCCAATCCCGAGCACCGCACGGAACAGTATTATAAAGTGCGTCCCTGCATAAGATTTGTTGAAACAGCATCGGAGATACTCGATAAATACATCGCCGAAAATCCGATAGATGGATCGGCAAGCAGCAAGTAAAACCAAACAACACATATTAATAATATTTATGCAAAGCGCTGAAATTATTAAGAAAATATTGAAATAACCATTATAATGAGTTATAATTATATCATTAAATGAATTTATGAAATAGGGGGATATTTATGGAACCGATCAAGGCTTTTATTCAAAAATGGCGTGATAAACTTGCATATATGGAATTCAGCGACCTTTTCCCACAGAACAAGAAGTGCGATGTACGTGATATCAGAAGCGTGATATTCTTCATCGGCATATATCTTGTTGCGCTCATTTTCTGTGCGCTGTTCTTTGTTGTACTGGGCTCGATACCTTTCATCTGGTGGCTGTTCAGATTCATCGGTGTGGTAGTAGGTATCTACGCTCTCGTTGGTATGGTACACATACTCTTGCAATACATGAAGTACAACGGCTGATTCGTCGTATTGTTTAACAGATAACGATGTCCCGAAGCGTATAAAAGCGTTTCGGGACTTTTTGTTTGCCCGCTCCCCCGCCATGAAACCTATATCATAAAATCCCCAAATAACTCACCATTCTCCCCCATAGCTTTCTCTATTCCCATATGTTGACAAAGCAATGCGGGCATGATAAAATAATATGGGGGTGATGATATGTCAAGAATGGTCGATAGACTGGCAGAGTCGGGCAGCGGATGTTTTGTGCGCTGTGTAGGCGTTTCTGATAGCTATTTGCTTGATATTGAAGAACTTGACCGCCGTTTTGAGGGAGAAGGCTATCTTCGCCTTAACAAACTAGATACTCCTACAAACAGCGATGAACTTGAAAGGCTCAGAAAAGAATCCGAGGAATTTGCCGAAAGCTTCGAGGGCGAAAGACTTCTTGCACTTTACCGCGAAAGCGTCAGCGATATAAATACATCGATAGAAACAAACCTCATCATAAGCCTGCTTCATTGGAGCAAACTGCTGGGCAGCCGCACGGGCGGCGTGCTTATCTACTGCGGCAAAACAGGCTACAAGGAATATCTTTTCTGTTATCTGGCATATATGAAAGGCTGGAGAGTACTTGTGCTTATGCCCGAGGGCGAGGGCAAGATCTCTTCTGTACTTATAGAAAAGTCAGAACTGATAACATTAGGTATGCCCTATGCAGTGCAGATACCTGCCTATGTACCTCCCCGCGTTGTTACTCCCCCGCCTGTAAGACAGCCTGCTCCACGTACCTATCCCGGTACTCCGCAGCGTCCTCAGCTGACAGACAATAACCGTTACGGCACACCGCCGCGCGAGTACAGGAGCGGACCTCGTCCCAATACACCCATGCGCGGTGACGAGGGGAATATCAGGGTAACGATACCGCCACGCGAGCGCAGGAACGGTCCGCGTCCAAATGCACCTATGCGGGGTGATGAGGGAAATATCAAAGTAAAAATACCGCCGCGCCAGCGTACCAAAGGCAGTGCAAATGTTTCAAAGCAGACGTTTACCGCCGCCGCACCTGAGGATATCCCTTTTGAAACTCACAGTGATATCCCTGAAGCAGAAAACAACTTCTCGCCGTTCCCGCAGAAAAATCGCACGCAAACTCCCCCGCCCGCGAACCGCAGTACGCCGTCCGTGATGAATCGCAGCGTACCAACTCCGATAAATCGCAGTACACCTGCACCGATGGAGCGGAGCAGACAGCGGGAGCTTTCTTCCGAGGAGATAGCAAGGCTAGCAGAATCCGTGGTAATGATAACCGTGTGCAACAAGTTCGGCGATATGATAGGCAGTGCTTCGGGCATAGTTATAAATGCCGACGGATATATACTGACCAATCATCATGTTATCAGCAAGGGCAGCTATTTCCTTGCGAGATTTGAGAATGACCGTACAGCATACCCCGTTCAGATAGTCAAGTACAACAACGTGCACGATATGGCGCTTCTGAAAATACATCGCCGTGCTAAACCGTTGCCGCTGTTCAGAAACAAAAATCAGGAACTCGTGCGCGGACAGAAAGTTATCGCCATCGGCAGTCCCCTGGGGCTGTTCAACACCGTATCCGACGGCATAATCTCGGGATTTCGCGTGATAGATGTCACCGATATGATACAGTTCACCGCGCCCATATCCCACGGAAGTTCGGGCGGCGCACTGCTGAACACCTACGGAGAGATAATCGGTATGTGTACAGGCGGCGCAAAGGAAGGTCAGAACATCAATCTGGCTGTCAGCTGCCGCATCATCGAACCTTTTATCATGAATTTCATATAAACATCAAAAACGGCTTTCCACTTGGGAAAGCCGCTTTTTTCATGCTTTTGCTATGGCATTATTTTAACAGTTTTTTGCCCTTGATATGAGCTGCGATAAGCGAAATATCAGAAACATTTATTTTACCATCGCCGTTTATATCAGCCGCTTTAAACTGATCGCCCACCAGCAGTTTACGTCCTTTAACGTGAGCTGCCGCCTTTGTAAGGTCGTTTACGTTTATGATTCCGTCGCCGTTTACATCGCCTTTCTTTACCTTGGATGCAGACTTGTCAACGATAGCGAAACCAGCACTCGTCACGCCCGAATAGTTGCCCATGCAGGTAATGACTGCCTTTGCCGCACCGACTGCGGTGTTGTTTACGTAAGTCACGCTGTAATCCGTGCCTTCGGTCAGCAGTTTGCTTCCGTCATAGACCTTCACCTTCGGGACAGCTGCTTTTCCGCTGTACGCGTACTCTTTATTTTCAAGCACAACGTTAAGGCAGGCTGCATTTTTACCGTTTATGGTGAATTTCTTTTCAGTAGAGCCGGAGTAGTTTCCTGCACCTGTGATAATTGCCGATGCAGTGCCTGCTGCAGTGTTGTTTTTGTACTCAACCGTGAAATCTCTGCCCTCCATCAGTTCAGAGTCATCAGCAATAACGGTAACAACAGGAGTCTTGGGATTTCCGTCGTATTCAAAGCTTACAGCAGAAAGTGCAGCCTGTGCGCCAGCCAGCGACTTGGGTGTGATCGTAAAGAAAGCTGTTGCAATATCCTTGTAGCCGTTCCTGCCTATCACAATAACTGTTGCCCTGCCCGCATTGATATTGTTATAGTATGCCACTTCAAAATCCTGATGTTCTTTCAGCGTTGCTGAACCGTTAGTCAGGGTTATCTGAGGTTTCTTTGCTGTGCCGTCGTATGCATAGGATCTTGTATCCATACTGATATTGAATCCCGAGATAGACACCGCACTTGCCGAACCGATAACGAAAGGCTGTGTCAGAGTACCGTAGTAATTGCCCTGTCCGCTTATGGAAACATAAGCTGTTCCTGCCGAGGTATTTGAAGAATAGGTCACCCTGTAATCCCTGTTCTCCACAAGTGTTCTGCCATCCTTTTCTATTGTTACAGAAGGACGTCTTGCAGCACCGTTAGCATCGTAGAAGTACTTCTCAAGCTTTATGGATGCCTTGGAAATATCGCTGGTATTTATCTTGAAAGACTTTGTAACAGTACCGCTGTAATTGCCTGTGAAGCTGATCTTCACAACTGCATTGCCCGCTATGATATTATCGCTGTAAGCAAGAGTATAATCCGTCTTTTCGGTCAGTACCCTGCTGCCGTCCTTTACTGTGACTTTCGGCTTTCTGGCTGTGCCGTTATACTCGTAGCTTTCGGGAGATACTGTGACATCAAGACTTTTTGCGGACTTAGCTGTGATAGTGAAGCTGTCCTCATAGATGCCCTGATAATCGCCCATACCTGTTATAATTACCTTTGCCGTGCCTGTGTTGACATTTGCAACGTAATCAACTGAATAATCTACGTTATTTGTAAGAACTTCAGTGCCGTCCCTTACGATAACACCCGGAGTCACAGCACTGCCTGTATACTCAGCGGACTTTTCACTAAGCTCGATACTGCATTCTGCGATATTGTTTGAATCAGCATCCTTAGCTGTGATAGTGAACTCTGCGGACTTCATGCCTGTGTAGTTGCCTGTGCCGTTTACATATACACTGGCTGTACCTGCTTCAACGTTATTGCCGTAGGTGACATAGTAATCAGCACCTTCAGTGAGTGTATTCATTCCCTCTGTCACAGTAACAGCAGGCTTCTTCTCAGTGCCGTCGTAGATGTAGTTATTGGTCAGCACGGCTATTCTTATATTGTTGAGAGGTGCAGGTGAGATAGTGAAATTCAGTGTACCTGTACCCGCATACTCACCGATACCTGTTACAATAACACTTGCAGTACCTGCATTTATGTTATTGTCGTAATCGTATGTGTAATCCAAACCGTTCCTAAGTGTCTTGTCGCCGCGCTTTACGGTAGGTACAGGCTTTTTAGCCATACCGTCGTATACAAAGGAATCAGCGCTGAGATAAGCCTTGCAGCTAGCGATATTTACAGCCTCTGCCTTGTTTATGGTGAAGTTGGCTGTCTTTGTACCTGTGAAGTTGCCCTTACCTGTCACGGTAACGGTGGCTGTACCTATCCTGGTATTGTTTGAGTAGCTGACAGTAAAGTCAGTACCGCTGACAAGTTTCTTTGAGCCATAGGATACTGTCACAGTCGGCTGCTTCGCACTGCCGTCATAAGTGAATGCAGTTCCCGAGAGAGTGATGTTCAGTTCACTCACAGACTTGGCAGTTATCCTGAAAGTCTTACTGAGCGAACCTGTATAGTTGCCCGTACCCTTTACAGTGATGCCGGCTGTGCCCGCATTTACGTTGTTCGAGTAGGCGAGAGTATAATCCTTGCCGTTTGTCAGGGTCTTTGTACCGTCGGTAACAGTTACATCAGGCTGCTTAGCATTGCCGTCATAGGTATAGCTTGAAGGCGATACCACAGCGGTAAGATTGCTTGCAGATCTCTGACTGATGGTGAAGGTCTTTGTCAGGCTTCCCGTATATCTGCCCAGACCCATGATATTCACAGTTGCTGTACCCGCATTGATATTATCGGTGTAGGATACGATATAGTCAACTCCGTTCGTAAGCGATGCAGAGCCGTTCTTTAAAGTTACAGCAGGCTTCTTTTCACTGCCGTCATATGCGTATGTACTTTTTGAAAGGGTCGCCGTACAGCTGCTTATCGCAACGGCAGCAGGTTCGCTGATGGTGAAGCTTGCTGACTTTGTACCTGTGTAGTTGCCCTTGCAGGTTATCACTGCGGAAGCTGTACCCGCATTGATGTTGTTTGAATAGGAAAAAGTATAATCAGTGCCGCTCACAAGGGTATTTGTGCCGTCCTTTACAATTACGGTCGGTTTCTTCTCCTTGCCGTCATAGGTGTAGCTTGCGGGAGAAACTGTAACTGTCAGTGCGCTTGCATTCTTAGGGCTGATGGTGAATGTCTTCGTAGTGGTATCATTGAAATTGCCGATACCCTTGATAGTCACGGTAGCCGTGCCTGCCTTTGTGTTATTGGAATATGCAACAGTGAAGTCTGTGCCCTCAGCAAGAGCATCTGAACCGTTAATTACATTAACAGCAGGCTTTTTAGCTGTGCCGTCATAGGTATAATTAGTTGTACCCAGAGTTATGGCGCATTTAGTAATGGAAATAGGTGCCGCCTTGCTTATGGTGAAGCTTACGGTCTTTGAGCCTGTATAGTTGCCGATGAAGGTGATATTCGCCTTAGCTGTACCGACCTCTGTATTGGCAGAGTATGAAACAGTATAATCAACACCGTTCATCAGTGTCCTGCTGCCGTCTTTTACTGTTACAGCGGGGGTCTTTGCCTTTCCGTCGTAGGTATAGCTTGTGGGCGAAACTGAAGCAGTTAGACTGCTTGCGCTCTTCGCATTTATGGTGAAGTTCTTCGTAACAGAACCTGTATATCTGCCGTTGCCCATGATAGTCACGGAAGCTGTACCCGCATTGGTATTATTTGAATACGAAACCAGATAATCAGTGCCGTTCACAAGGGTGGTGCTGCCGTTCTTCACAGTGACAGAAGGCTTCTTCTCACTGCCGTCATAGGTATAGGAAGTCGCACTCAGAGTTACTGTGCAGCCGCTTATCGAAACAGCTGCAGGCTCACTGATAGTGAAGTTTCTGGTAACAGAGCCTGAATATGTTCCCTTACCGGTTATGGTAACTGAAGCTGTACCAACGTTTATATTATCAGCATATGCAACAGTATAATCGGTGCCTGCGGTCAGTGTCTTGCTGCCGTCCTTTACGGTAACGGTCGGTTTCTTTGCTGTGCCGTCATAAGTATAGGAAGACTCACTTAGCGTGATATTGCAGTTGCTTATCAGGGCTATATACACTTCGCTGATAGTGAATGTCTTTGTAGCCGTACCCGAATAGCTGCCCTTGCCTGTAATGGTCACGGTTGCTGTTCCCACATTGACATTGTTTGAATACGAAACAGTGTAATCGGTACCGTTTGTCAGTGTCTTGCTGCCGTATTTAACTGTTACCGACGGTGTTTTCGCATTGCCGTCATAGGTATATGAAGTAGTTCCCAGAGTGATAGTACAGCTGCTGATAGGAGTAGCCGAAGCTCCGCTGATAGTGAAGTTTGCCGACTTTGTGCCTGTGTAATTGCCCTTGCCAGCGATGGTAACCACAGCTGTACCTGCATTGGTATTGTTGGAATATGAAACAGTATAATCAGTACCGCTGACAAGTGTCTTGCTGCCATCTTTCACGGTAACTGCGGGCTTCTTTGCTGTACCGTCATAGGTGAAGCTAGTCTGAGAAAGTGTCATTGTCAGTTCGCCTGCACTCTTCGCAGAAATGGTGAAAGTTCTGGAAACTGTGCCCTTGTAGCTTCCCATACCTGTTACAGTCACGGTCGCTGTGCCCGCATTGGTATTGTTGGAATATGCAACGGTATAATCCGTGCCTTTGGTCAGAGTCTTGCTGCCGTCCTTTACGGTAACGGTCGGCTGTTTCGCTGAACCATCATAGGTATATGAAGATGTGCCGAGAGATACAGTACAGTTGCTTATCGAAACAGCAGCGGGCTGACTGATGCTAAAGCTTGCCGACTTTGTGCCTGTGTAATTGCCCTTGCCTGTGATGGTAACAGTAGCAGTGCCCACATTGGTATTATTTGAATAAGAAACGGTAAAGTCAGTGCCGTTTTCAAGAGTTTTCGAGCCGTCCTTTACAGTTACCGCAGGGGTCTTTGCCGTGCCGTCATAAGTGAAGCTTGAAGGTGACACTGACACTGTCAGATTGCTTGCATTCTTTGCATTGATAGTGAAGCTCTTTGTAACAGTGCCTGTATATCTGCCCATACCCATAATGGTCGCAGAGGCAGTTCCCGTATTGATATTGTTGTAGTATTCAACAGTATAATCAGTACCCTTTGTCAGGGTCTTGCTGCCATCTTTTACGGTAACTGCGGGCTTCTTCGCTGTGCCATCATAGGTATAGCCTGAAGTGCCCAGCGTTACGGTACAGCCGCTTATTGAAACAGCTGCGGGCTGGCTGATGGTGAATGTTTTTGCGGCAGTACCTTTGTAGTTGCCGCTTCCTGTGATAGTCACGGTAGCTGTACCTACATTGGTATTATCGGAATACGAAACGGAGTAATCAGTACCGCTTACAAGGGTCTTACTACCGTCTTTTACAGTTACCGCAGGTTTCTTTGCACTTCCGTTATAAGTATAGCTTGTCTGAGAAAGTGTAATCTCAAGTTCGCTTATACTCTTAGCCGCGATCGTGAAATTCTTAGTGAGCGTACCGCTGTAATTGCCCTTACCGGTAACAGTCACCTTTGCAGTGCCTGCGACGGTATTTGATGAATAAGCAACGGTATAATCCGTGCCTGACTCAAGGATAGTATCTCCGTCTGCAACAATGACTGCAGGCTTTTTTGCCGTGCCGTCATATGTACAGCTCTCAGGTGAAAGGGTCATAGTCATGCCGCTCACGCTCTTTGCAGAGATAGTAAAGTTCTTTGAGAGCGTACCCGTGTAATTGCCTTTTCCCGTGACAGTGACCTTAGCAGTGCCTGCATTGGTGTTATTGGAATAGGAAACGGAATAATCTGTTCCGTTCGTAAGTGTTTTGGAGCCGTCCTTTACAGTGATCGTCGGCTTCTTAGCTGTGCCGTCATAGGTATAGCTTGTAGCTGAAAGTGTTGCTGTGAGGTTGCCTGCACTCTTGGCTGAAATGGTGAACGTCTTTGTTACTGTGTCTTTGTAGCTGCCTATACCTGTAACAATAACAGTAGCTGTACCGGCATTCGTGTTATTGGTATATGCAACAGTAAAATCAGTACCCTTGGTCAGGGTCTTTGTGCCGTTCTTCACAGTTACCGAAGGCTGTTTAGCAGTGCCGTCATAGGTATAGCTTGAAGTTCCCAGCGTTACGGTGCAGCCGCTTATCGAAACAGCAGCAGCCTTGCTGATCGTAAATGACTCCGTGACAGTACCTGTGTAGTTGCCCTTACCTGTGATAGCCACGGAAGCTGTACCTACATTGGTATTATTGGAATACGAAACGGCATAATCCGTTCCGGAGGTAAGTGTTTTTGAACCGTCCTTTACAGTGACCGTCGGCTTCTTAGCTGTGCCGTCGTAGGTATAGCTCGTCTGCGAAAGCGTTATCGTCAGATCGCCGACCTTCTTCGCATTGATCGTGAAATTCTTAGTGAGCGTACCGCTGTAATTGCCTTTACCTGTAACAGTGACCTTAGCTGTACCGGCATTGGTATTATTGGAGTACGCAACAGTATAATCCGTACCGCTAACAAGTTCATAAGAACCGTCAATTATCAATACAGTCGGCTTCTTGGCTGTGCCGTCATAGGTATAGCTTGCAGCCGAAAGTGTTGCTGTGAGGTCGCTCACGCTCTTTGCAGATATAGTAAAGCTCTTTGTGAGCGTACCCGTGTAATTGCCATTTCCTGTGACAGTGACCTTAGCAGTACCTGCATTGGTGTTATTGGAATAGGAAACGGAATAATCTGTGCCTGAAGTAAGTACTTTTGTGCCGTCCTTTACGGTAACTGTAGGCTTCTTGGCTGTTCCGTCATAGGTATAGCTCGTAGCCGAAAGTGTAGCAGTGAGGTTGCCTGCACTCTTAGCCGAAATGGTGAAAGTCTTTGTTACAGTACCTGTATAGCTGCCATTACCTGTAATGGTAACTGTAGCTGTTCCTGCGTTGGTATTGTTTGAATATGCAACTGTAAAATCAGTACCCTTAGTTAGGGTCTTTGTGCCGTCCTTCACTGTTACTAAGGGCTGTTTAGCAGAGCCGTCATAGGTATAGCTTGAAGTACCCAGAGTTACAGTGCATCCGCTGATAGCTTTCGCTTCAGGACTGCTGATAGTGAAAGAAGCGGCCTTTGTGCCTGTGTAATTACCCTTGCCTGTTATGGTAACAGTCGCTGTGCCTGCATTTATGTTATTGGAATACGAAACAGAGTAGTCAGTACCGCTCGTAAGTGTTTTGGAGCCGTCCTTTACAGTAACTGAGGGCTTCTTTGCTGTGCCGTCGTAGGTATAGCTTGTGACTGAAAGTGTTATCGTCACGTTGCTGACACTCTTAGCCGAAATAGTGAAAGTCTTTGCCGCAGTGCCTGAATAGCTGCCTTTACCTGTGATGGTAACGGTGGCTGTTCCTGCCTTTGTATTATTGGTATATGCAACTGTAAAGTCAGTACCCTTGGTGAGGGTTTTTGAACCGTCTGTTATTGTTACTGACGGCTGCTTTGCAGTACCGTCATAAGTATAGCTGGTCGTTCCCAGTGATATCGTACAGCTGCTGATAGCTTTCGCACTGCTTATCGTGTAATTTGCAGACTGTGTTCCTGTATAGTTTCCCTTACCCGTAACAGTCGCGGTAGCTGTACCGACAGCGGTGTTGTTTGAATACGAAACAGTGTAGTCAGTACCGCTGACAAGTGTTCTGCTGCCATCCTTTACGGTAACTGTCGGTTTCTTGACATTACCGTCGTATGTATAGCTCGTCTGTGAAAGTGTCATTTCCAGACCGCTCATATTCTTTTTGTTTATGGTGAAATTCTTGGTAACAGTACCCTGATAAGAACCTATACCCTTTACAGTAACAGAAGCCGTGCCCGCATTTGTATTATTGGAATATGTAACCGTGTAGTCAGTGCCTTTGGTGAGAGTATTGGAATCGACCTCTACTGTGACTGACGGCTGTTTAGCTGTGCCGTCATATACATATGAATTTGCGCTGAGTGTGACATCGTCCGCAGTTATCTTAGGCTGATTAGTCTCCAGATTAACAGCATAATTCGCAATATCGGAGTTGTACTGTGAAAGATCCTGGATCAGCACGAGATTATATATCTTCTTTGAATTTGAAAGCTTGACCGTCTGGGGAGCAGTACCGTTCATATAAACAGTATTGCCCGAACCGAATGTTATTTTAGTCGTATCGCTTTCAAAATCTCCGCCGACATACACCTTGCCCGAAGTCATCGTAACTTTGCTGGTAGCGGCGTACGAATAAGTCATTATGATAAAGTCTCCGCTGACATTAACGACATCATTGCTGTTTGTCATATCAAGACCCGCTTCTGTCGATACAAGCTCTCCTCTGCTGGTGACTCTGGCTATCCTGTAATCTCCGTTGACATTCAGTTTTCCGCCTCCAAGCTTTGTCATACCGCCCTCAGCTGTGAAAGTTCCTGTAATATTCAGCGTTCCTCCGCCTAGTTCGATATCCCTTTCAAACTGGGTCACATTTCCTGTTATGGATACAGTCTTTCCGCCCATCGCCATTGTGGTGATCTTCAGACCATTCTGTGTTCTGATGTTCAGATCTGAGACGAGCGGTGTCGTTGAGTAGAAATAGCCCTCCATATCGATCGTTCTGTTATCAGTGACCTTGATCTTTGCCAGCTCTCCCTGGTATGAACACTTTATAGTCTGTATGCCCGAGCCATTGAGGTTCAGCACGGAGGTACCCATCATAGTGAAGGCATTATGATTGCTTTCAGTAGAAATATAGTCGTATACATTACCACCAACATTTATCGTACCCGCAGTAATGAGATCGTAGGTATACCAGCCGCTCCTGCCTACGGTGTTTGTCATTTTGGAATTTACGTTCCAGATAAGATCACCCGTAACTGTTATGGACGCCGATTCATTCTGCATCCTGATATACGCATAGGAACTTTCATATTCCTTGCCTATATACAGGTTGCCGTTTACCACCAGTTTACCCGTTCCGATATCCAGCATACCTGCTGTCATGTACAGGTCGCCGTTGATAGTAAGAGTATGTCCGTTGAGTATGATATCGCTGTTCGTTTGCACCGGACCTGATACAGTCATGTCAGACGAAAGACTTTTCACAGAACTCCAGGTCTCGGCAGATGCGCTTATTACCCCAGCGCTTTTCCATACCTGTTCTCCGGGCAGTACTGCTCCCGAAAAAGTCATCGTGACAGCCAAGATGCCAGCCAGCACTCTTTTCATTTGAATACCTCCATTTCGATATTTCCAGTTTTCTAACCCGATCGGGCACTTCACCCATGCCCTTAAAAAACTAATTCTTACAATATTATATTATATCATATCCGAAGTCATTTTTCAATATTATTATTGAAACATCTCGTGTAATATTATCATTTTAGAGCCTGCCAAAACTGGGCAAAATAGCACATTTCCACAGCATCTTGTGCATTTGGACCATACCTGCGCCGCAAACCTTTCGTACATTAGTATATGTTATCAATTTATGACGGAAAGTTCGCAATAAATGGATAGCAATATGCGCCGTATTTGAAATATAATAGGGGTAAACATGGTATTTAAGGTATGTACGGAGGTCAACGATAATGGAGTTCTCAAAATTATGGCTGGATTACAGAAAGCTTGCAGATAACCGCAGCAGGGTGATAATAAGCTGCGACAACACGCTGAAGGATTCTGCTGCATTTGAAGAATTAAAGATCGCTATGGCTTCAATGGTGCCCGATGCGATAGTTCTGTGGAAGTCCGAAGTATTCGATGATGATTCATGCCTCATCGTACTGACTATACGCCCCGAACTTTCAGAGGAAGAATACGATATCGCGGCTTCCGCGAATATCACGGAGATATGCGCAGGCAGTGAAACAGGTCTGCTGTACGGTGTGTTCGCATTTTTAAGAAAGATCGCACTTGCGGGAAGATTCATCAGCTTCACCGCCCACAAAAAGCCCTCTCAGCCAATACGTATGCTGAACCACTGGGACGAGGCTGACGGCGATATCGAACGCGGATATTCGGGCAAGTCCTTCTTTTTTGTAAATGAGGAACTTGAAGTAAACGAGCGTACTGTCATGTACGCAAGGCTTATGGCTTCCATCGGCATAAACGGTGTTGTTATAAACAACGTGAATGTCCGCCGCAAAGCAAAGCTTCTGCTCTCGATAGAGTTTGCAGAAAGCCTCACAAATCTCGGCGAACTTTTTGCAAGGTACGGAATAAAGCTTTTTATATGCCCCGATTTTGCCGCACCTAAAACTATATGCGGGCTGGACACAGCCGACCCGCTGGATGAAAATGTCATCGAATGGTGGAACACTACCTGTGCGCTGGTCTTCAGCAAAATAAAGAATCTGGGCGGTTTCCTTGTAAAGGCTGACTCCGAAGGCGAGCCCGGACCTATGGCTTACGGCAGAACTCATGCCGACGGCGCAAATATGCTGGCAAGAGCAGTAAAGCCCTACGGCGGTATAGTTATCTGGAGATGCTTCGTGTACAACTGCACACAGGACTGGCGTGACAAGAAGACCGACAGGGCTTGCGCAAGCTACGATAACTTCATCGGGCTGGACGGACAGTTCGATGATAACGTGTATCTGCAAGCCAAGAATGGTCCTGTGGATTTCCAGATACGCGAACCCGTACACCCGCTTTTCGGTGCGATGAAAAATACAAATCTTATCATAGAATTCCAGCTTGCACAGGAGTATACAGGTCAGCAGAAACACGTTTGCTGGCTGATACCCATGTTCAAGGAGATAATGGAACATCACACCCGCCACGACCTCCCCGATGACCGCGTAAGCAGGATAGTCTGCGGAGTTGCCGCGGTAGCTAATACAGGCGACAGCTACTGCTGGACAGGCAGTGAACTTGCCGCCGCCAACCTTTACGGCTACGGCAGACTTCTCTTCGATGAAGATGTCTCATGCACCGAACTTGCAGAGGAATGGACAAGGCTGATGTTCGGCGATGATGAAAAAGTCACCTCGGCAGTAAAGGAGATACTTCTCGACTCAAAACAGGCTTACGAGGACTATACCGTCCCGCTGGGTATAGGCTGGATGTGCCACCCCAACGACCACTACGGTCCGTCCCCATGGGGTTATGAATTTGACAGATGGGGCACATACAACCGCGCTGACAGAGATGCCGTGGGCGTTGACAGAAGTGCTTCGGGTTCGGGATACAGCGAACAGTACGCCCCCGCGCTGGCAGAGGTCTACGGAGATATCACAAAATGCCCCGATGAACTTCTGCTGTTTTTCCACCGCGTGCCCTATACTCACAGGCTCCACAGCGGAAAGACAGTGATACAGCACATATACGATACCCACTTTGAGGGCTATGCCAAAGCAGAGCATTTCGCCGAGCTGTGGCATGGACTCGAAGGCAAAATAGATGACCGCACTTTCAAAAACGGCTGTGAACGTTTTGCCGAACAGCTGAGATGCGCTAAGGAATGGCGCGATATAATCAACTGTTTCTTCCACAGGCTTTCGGGCATTGATGATGAAAACGGACGAGAGATATATTAGGAGTAAGAATATGAACGTTTTTAAGGCAGATGACATTTTTTCTGACGGAATGATCCTGCAGAGAGGTGTCGAGAATTTCATAACAGGCAGCGGCAAAGGTGAAATGACCCTCACCCTTGAACGCGATGACAAGATATGCGGACGTTCCCGCATTGCCGCCGACGGCAGATGGCGCATAGCTGTACCCGAGGGCAAAGCGGACTGTCTGCCATACACAATAAAAATACGCTGCGGCAACGTAATGCAGGTGATAAGCGATGTCCTTTTCGGCGATGTTTTCCACATCACGGGACAGTCGAACATGGAACTCCCCCTCAACCGCACCTACGACCCTTTCAAGGGTGATGTTCCCGTTCCCGAGGAAGAACTTATCCGTGAATACCGCGTGCCCATTGCCCTGAGTTTTGAAGCAGGCAAAGAGTCAGGCACTTTCACAGGCGGAAGCTGGGTGCGTGCCTGTGATGACAAGGAACTTAATATGAGTGCCGCAGGCTATCATTTCGCTAAAAAGCTTTTCGCAGAGATAGGCGTGCCCATAGGTCTTGTGAATACATCAGCAGGCGGCTCGGCTATCGAGGGTCGTATACCCGCAGAGGTCTGCCGCGAATTTCACGAGCTTGACCCCGTCACCGATATGGTCACAGCCGATGGCTACATGGAGAGAACTCTTTCCGAGGGCGAGAAGATCGAAAAAGAATGGTCTGCTTATGTTGAAAGCCGCGATAATATAGGCAAGGATGTCATCAGTGGTAAATATCCTGCCGAAAGCAAAAAATGCACCGTGCCTTTCATGGTCAACGACCTCCCCGATATGAAAGGTTTCTGCGGACGTATATGGTTCTGGAAAGAGTTTGAGATACCCGCAGGTGCAGACCTTTCAGATGCCATGCTGATACTCGGCACTCTGGTAGATGCGGATATATCCTACATCAACGGCGTAAAGGTAGGCGAAACGACTTATCTTTATCCGCCCAGATACTACGAGATCCCCGAAAAGATTCTTCACAGCGGAACTAACCGCGTGGCTGTCCGTCTTGACATAAACAACGGCTTCGGCGGTTTCACCGAGGGCAAGCGCTTCTGTGTAAAGCTTGGCGATACCGTTATCGACCTCGAGGGCGAATGGGATTTCATGCCCGCAGTAAAAGCCCCTGTCCGCGGCACGGTAGAATTTCTGCCCTCAAAGGAACTGGCTGTCTACGCCTACATGACAGCCCCCGCGTACAGACTGCCTTTCAAGGGTATGCTGATATATCAGGGCGAGACCAACTGTGGCAATGCCGATATCTACGATGGTCTGTACAGACGCTTTGTCGAGTATTACAGGGAGCGCTGCGGTTACAAAATACCCGTAGTTTCCGTACAGCTGCCCAACTGGACCCCCGGCGGCGAGGGCTGGGTTAAGATACGCCAGAAACAGCTTGAATGCTGCAATATCCCCGATACGACTATGGCAGTAACTCTGGGCATGGGCGAAAACAACGACCTCCACCCCATAGATAAAGAAAGCGTCGGCGCGGCACTCTGCGACTGCGTGATGCGCCTTATCTACGGCAAGGGCGACCCTCTGCCCGTCAGCCCCACAATGATACGCCGCACTTCCGACGGCATAATGGTAGGTTTCCGCGAGGATGTTACTCTCACTGATAAGGATACCAAGTACTTTGAGGTACACACCCCCGAGGGCTGGAGATCGGTCAACGTAAAAGAAAACCGCGGCGGACTTCTGCTGGACTTCACAGCCGATAATGCAGATAAGATCCGCTACGCATGGCTCCCCGATGCTGACAGACCCGCAGCCGAGGGTATAAGCGGAAGACTGGTACCGACATTTGAAGCAGCAATATAAAAAAATACGTATAATGCCAAGGCTGAAAGGCTTTGGCATTTACACTATTATCATAATTAAAAACCACCGCCGCGGTACTATGGCTTACCGCGGCGGCGTTTTACGTATTTATAAGTAAGAAGGTATGAATCGTCAATGACCTGTGAAAAGTTTTGTTATGCTATCAACTCGGAAAGGTTTCGCACTAACCCTTAGAGAGCCTTGAATGCCTCGGAGAGGTCTTCTATGATATCGTCGATATGTTCTGTACCGATGGAAAGTCTGATAGTGTTGGGTCGGATTCCCTGCTCCAGCAGTTCTTCCTCATTGCACTCGGAATGAGTTGTAGATGCGGGGTGGATAGCCAGTGACTTAACGTCAGCAACGTTAGCCAGCAGGCTGAACAGCTGCAGATTGTCGATGAACTTCTGAGCTTCTGCTGCGCCGCCCTTTATCTCGAATGTGAATATAGAACCGCCTCCGTTGGGGAAGTACTTCTTGTAAAGCTCCTGCTGAACAGGATCTTCGGATATCGAGGGGTGATTTACCTTTTCTACCTGGGGCTGAGATTTCAGGAACTGAACGACTTTCAGTGCGTTCTCAACGTGACGCTCAACTCTGAGAGAAAGTGTCTCCAGACCCTGCAGGAATACGAATGCGTGTACGGGAGAGAGGGTAGAGCCTGTATCTCTCAGCAGGATAGCTCTGATGTATGTAACATAAGCTGCTGCGCCAACTGCCTTTGTGAAGCTTACGCCGTGGTAGCTTACGTTTGGTTCATACAGCCAGGGGTGCTTGCCAGCGCCTTCCCAGTTGAAGTTGCCGCTGTCAACGATAACACCGCCTATTGTTGTGCCGTGACCGCCGATAAACTTTGTTGCCGAATGAACAACGATATCAGCACCGTGCTCGATAGGTCTTACCAGATAAGGTGTAGCGAATGTATTATCAACTATCAGGGGGATATTGTGAGCGTGTGCGATCTTTGCGATGCGCTCGATATCAACGACCTCGGAATTGGGGTTGCCGAGAGTCTCTATCTCGATAGCCTTGGTGTTATCCTGAATAGCAGCTTCGATAGCGTCATAATCAAAAGGATCAACAAATGTGCTTTCGATGCCGTAAGCGGGAAGTGTGTGCTTCAGCAGGTTGTAAGTACCGCCGTAGATGTTCTTAGCTGCTACGATGTGGTCACCTGCGTGAGCTGCGCCCTGTATAGCGTAGGTTATAGCAGCCGCACCGGAGGATACTGCAAGAGCGGCAACGCCGCCTTCGAGGGAAGCTATTCTCTCTTCAAAAACGCCCTGTGTGGGGTTTGTAAGTCTGCCGTAGATGTTACCTGCATCTCTCAGACCGAATCTGTCAGCAGCGTGCTCGGAGTTATGGAACACATAGCTGGATGTCAGATATATCGGAACTGCTCTTGCATCGGTTGCGGGGTCGGGGCTCTCCTGACCTACGTGAAGCTGTCTGGTCTCAAATCTCAGTTTTCTCTCATTTATATTACTCATAGTTAATTCCTCTTTTCATGATATTTAAATAATGTACTGTCCTATAATGCCTTATCAACGTATTCAGATCAGCACATTCGCAGATGTGATGATACTTTTACGCTTCGGCTGATATGCTTCATATCATCGCCCGCTTTCTTATTTTAGTTATCCTAGCTGATTACTAGGTTTCTTACGATGGACTAATAATATCATATTTTTCCTATCATGTCAATAGGTTTTAGAAAAATAATTTATCTTTGTGAATAGTATACTATTACCGCTGTTGAAAATTGTTTCGCAAACAGCAATATGACCTTAAAAACAGGCTGAATATTGATAGAATTACACAAGATATTATATGACCGACATAAATATCCCATTAAACCAACTTAGCTTCAATATAGATAAAAGCACCGATATCGTAAAAATATCGGTGCTTTATGATCCTATGTATTTGCTTGTGTGTTGCTCACGACATCATCGGGAGCGTCACTTTGCTTTATCTACTTGTCCTCTTTCTTCTTTTTCATCACGCAAAGCAATGCGCCAAGCATAACTACCTGTATGCCCACAAGACTCTTAACACCTGTGTTGGGGTTCGAGTTGCTCTGTACAGTAGAACCGCCTGCACTGCTGGTTTCAGAAGAATCAGACTTCGAGCTGCTGCTCTCGCTTGAAGAGCTCTCCGAATTGGATGAAGAATCCTCAGGAGTCTCAACGCCGCGGGACGAATCATCGTCCTTCTCGGGTCTGCTTGAAGAATCAGCTTCACTGCTGTCCTCTTCGTCGGTAGGTACATCATCGTCATAGATGTTGACGAACACTGCCTCGTCAGCAGACTTTCCGTCGCCGTCGGTAATGTCTCTGCTTACGGTAAGCACACCGTCATTGTCGGTAACAGTATCGGTCACGGTATATACGGTCTTATCATAAGAGCAGTTATTGCTGCTGCCTGCGATCTCACTTACCTCGTATACATATACGCCTGCTTCTGTGTAAGTCCAGCTGCCGAACACAGCCTTGCCCGCACCTGTGATATCAACAGTGGTGTTCTCGGGAACAGGAGCGCCGTCCTTACCTGTCAGTTCAAATGTGTAGACCTCATCTTCATCGGGAGCATTGCCCTCTACGAACTTCTTGATATCAAGTTCTGTATCAACGGGATTTGGCTGATAGATGTTCACGAACTTCAGTTCGTCAGCCTTATCGCCGTTCTTCTCGATGGAGTATACAGCCTTGTACTCGCCGCCCTCGTCCTTTACAGTAACTGTCAGCGTGTATACAGTATCATCCTTGGTGTAGTTCATATAGCTCTCATCAAGATCGTTCTCGCTGATAACATAGCGGTATGTGCCCGCCTTGCTGAATGCGATAGTGCCGAAGGGTTCAGCCTCGCCGCTTCCTGTTACAGAAGCTGTCGTCTTCTGAGGCATAGGGATATCGGCATTTTCTCCCTCAGCAGCAGAAAGCTCAAATGTGAACACGCGCTGTGCTTCATTGGGGTCTTTTCCGACTATCTCCTTTACAGCCACAGGAGGTACCAGTTCTGCAATAACAGGAGTATAATCATTCACAAACTCAGCCGCGCCGACTTCTGCATTACCCTTGGTAAGCTTGGTCTTAGCAGAAAGCACGCTGTCATTATCGGTAACAGTTACAGTGAATGTGTATACAGTATTATCCTTGGAGTAGCCAACATAGCTGCTGTCGAGGTCGTCCTCGGTTATCTCGTATACATATACACCGACCTTATCATAGGTCATGCTTCCGAATGAAGCCTTGCCTGCGCCCTCAACAGTAACATTTGTTACTTCAGGCATAGGTATGTCCTTGCCGTCCTTAGCCGATATGCTGAAGTTGAACACCTTGTCGTCAGGTCTTTCAGTACCGCTGAACAGCTTGACAACATCAGGGAATACTACCGTGTCGGTAGGTGCGGGTGAATACTCGTTTACGAACTCAGCCTTATCGGCGGGCTCGTAATACCTGGTTTCGGGATACAGCACCTGCAAAGGAAGCAGCTCTGCTTCAAGCTGACCGTCATTGTCTGTAACGTTGAATCTTACCAGATATCCTCTGGTATCGAAAGTATAGCCTGTATAAGCCGAATTAACTTCAAATATAGCATAATCGTACTGACCTGCCTTGGTGAATTCTACCTTGCCGAATTCAGCAGTACCCTCGCCTGTGATAGTCACTCTGGTATTCTCGGGTGCAGGTGCATCGCTTCTGCCGCCAAGATTTGTAAAGGGCTGAATCGAGAATATGAAACGCTTTTCAGCACCTCTTGCACTGCCCTCTATCTTCTTGCTGATGACAGGTATCGCAGCCCTTGCAGGCGCAGGAGAATACTCGTTGGTAAACTCTATCTGCTGAACTTCAACAGGCTCGGAAAGTGCCTTGCCCTCAGAGTCATGTGTGCGGTATACCTCAGTCTTAACAGTAAGCTCGGTATTATCATCATACTGTATATCCCTGCGGACATCGCTGACAGTGAATACTACCTTGAACTTCTCGCCGGAGTAAGTCATGCCTTTCTTATTGCCTGTCTTCTCGGATACCTCGTATTCAAATACGCCCGGCTCAGTAAACATCAGACTGCCGTTCTCATCGCCGATAGCAGTTTCTGTACCGTTGACAGGTACCTTGACAGTGCTTATAGCCTTGCCCCATACGCCGTCCTTGTAAGCTCTGGGTGCAGGCGCACCGTTCAGAGGCTTTATGCCGAAATCGCAGACAGCCTCAAAATCATCAGATGTATCGCCATCAACGGTCTTAGCTATCGCAGGGAAGCTCTTGACCGCAGATTTAAGACCTATGGTAACAACGTTAGCGATAGTTGTATCCTTTACCCATCTGGTCTGTACCGACTTCTCGCAGTAATATGCGGGCGCATTGTAAGCCAGTACCTGATTTGTCTTGGTCTGATCCTTATGGATACTGTCAGGTGCTGTCATTTTCAGGTAAACGCATACCGAATGAGGCATATCCTGTGCCGAACCGAATTCGACATCTTCACCTATCTTGAATGCGATAGTCTTTACCTTAGCCCAGTTATCGTAATTATCGGGATCGATCTCGTACCAGTTATTTTTCTCGGTAAGCATCTCGGGTACAAGTCCGGGCTTGCCAAGGGCGGTATCTGTAGCCATTTCTACCTCATCATAGAACTTATTTGTGTTTACAAATACCTTAACATCACCGAATTCTTCCTTGGCCTCGCTGATATCCACTCCGTAGAGTGTACCCTTCCAGTAAGGCATACCCGCAAACTCGGGTTCCTTGTAAGCTTCCTCTATGGAATCGTATATTACTACATTCTTAGAAAGTCCCTCATTAGAGAAGAACTGAAGTCTGTAAGTGTAGTTGTGACCCGCATAGGTCTGTGTAAAGTCCTTGAAATCCAGATCATAGTCATCTGCCTTGATCTTCTTTTTCAGCGTAGTTGCGGAATAGAACATGGTAACTTCGTCTTCTGCCATAGCAGCAACTATATTGGTATGTGTTGTATCTCCGTCGCCGTCGATATCTTCAAACACCTGGTTACCGTCTCTGTCCTTGACTTCCTCAAATATCTTTCCATCGTCAGCCAGCGCTTTAAGACCCACAAGATCAAAAGGCTTGCCGTTCTTATCGATAAACTGTGCCTCTGCGAAGTTGTCAAGCTTTGTGCTTCTCAGTTCCTCATAGTCAGCCACAGCTTTCAGGTATATTACCGAACCCAAAGAATAACAGCTGTCGCTGCCCTCGCCGAGCTTCACCACCGGAAGATCATTATACTTCACCGTGATCTTTGCGTACTGCCTGTGAGTGCCCTTGTAGTTTTCGATAGTTTCAAAAGTTACCTCGGGTACTTCTGTGTTTATGGGTTCAACCTGACCGCTTTTCTTTCTCCACAGCTGTTCCCAGTTGTACTCCTTGGGGCTGTCCGAAAGTACAAGCTTATCCTGCATCGGAGTGACCTCAATAACACTCATGCCCATAGGCAGCAGCTCATGGAACACAATCTCCTTATCGCCCCTGATGACTCCCAGTTCAGCCAGCTGTCTGAGGTCTGCCTCATTAGATGCTCTGCCTGTAACAGCAGCCAGGTAGTAAGAGGTATATACCTTTTTGTCCTCCTGAACAATACCGTTGCTCTTCTTTGAAAGTCCGCAGAAAGGATCAATGCTGGTCAGATTGTTCTTAGCCGAAAGTCTTGTTGCTACCTTGATATTGCCCTCTTCGTTGGAATGACCGTCATAAAGCTCAGCATCAAGGTCAATAAGATCCTGCTTTACATAATCCTTTGCAGCATAGATGGTGCTGCCGTTGGTCGGATTTTCCCATTCACCCGCAGCATTGTAGCCCATCTGAGCATCCCAGTTGTACACCTGGAAATTTTCCAGATGTATCTTATCCATATTTTCAAGCACCTGCTTTACAACAGGTCCCTCACCTCTGAGTACGCCCGATACCTTGGATCTCAGGTTTATATCACCGTTAGCATCGCGGTATACGAACTTTATCCTGTATACTTTGTCGTGCTTGAATTCAAAAACTGTGTTGCCGTCTTCATCGGCATATCTGAAATTGCTGTTTCCGTCAGCAAGAGATATTTCCTGATCGAGCTGCCACTTGTCGGGATCGTCGGCAGTCATAACATATACTTCAACAGGCTTTCTCTTGTTTATAGGCAGATCTTCACTTTCCTTAACATCAAGATTAAGTGTAACTGATTTTACTGCCTTGTGTACTACCTCCATAGTGAAGGTCCTGAAATAGAAATCATCGGGCTGCAAACGCTTGATGTCACTTCCGTCATCACCAAGACCGTTCACATAAAGCGCATCGTCAACAACTTCCATCCAGTAAGGACCATCCTTGTATGTGAAGTCGTCAACAGCACCGTACTTGTAAGTCAGACCGATGCCCTCGATATCGTATGTGAGCTCTGCATCCTTGCCTGCTTTCAGCAGATCGACAGCGCCCACAGGATCGGGACCGCCCTTCTTGACAACGCTCCAGATATCGCCGCTGTAAATAGCGCCCATGTCCTGCCATACAGAAGTCACTGAGTCAGAATCATAGGTAACATCGTTTTCATCACCGTCAATGCCTGCATAAGTGATCGTTGCTTCGTTTTTAAGCTTTACACGTTTTCCGTTTGAATCAACAGCCTCAGCTGTTTCCCTGGGATATCTTACCAGCACGATGAAACGTGAAGCTGCGCCCTCATACTTCCACTGGCCTGCATACTCTCCATCTTCCTCTTTTTCAAGCGGGATAGTATTTTCATAATCCGCCGCCTGGGATACAGCGATGACCTCACCGCCGTCGGGCAGATCATCGATGTATGTGATAACAGGCTGATTGTATTCCACAGAGGTCTCCAGACGATAACCTATGAAAGCATACTCTTTCAGCTGTTTTTTGAACTCTGCCTCATCAATGCCATACCTTGAAAGATGATACTTGCTTTCAAGCATATCGTCCCATGCATAGTAACAGCCCTGATTTACGCCATCGTTCTCGGTGTATTTATACACCTCAGCATCTCTGACATGGGTGTGGAAAGATGCCGTGATAGTATCAGGCGTGCGGTCCTCTCCAAGCTCATTGTCGAAGATCTTGATAGTGTAACCCTGCTCACTGTTATCGGCTACCCTGTTCGCACTTATCGTGTAATGAAGATTAAGGTCGATATGCGGTGAAGATGCCTTTACATTCTCAAGAATAATAACACCGTCAGTATAAGACCTGTCCTCCTTGACCTTCAGCAGCGAAGTATCCGTCGAGAGCTGATTAAGAAAAGCCTCCTTTGCCGTCAGCGCAAAAGGATCGCCGTAGCGGTCTTCAAAGGCGCTGTAAGGAACCTCTATCTCCAGACGACCTGCCTCATAGGTCTTGTTAAGGCTGAGTCTCAGCGTTACGTTGACCTGCTGTGTTTTGCCCTCGATGGTATAATCCGCAGTTCTTCCGTCATCCGAAATGACCTCGCCTGTACCGTCAGTCTCGGTTTTCGAGAAGAACAGCTCGATATTCTCGGGCAGTTCAGCAGATTCCGCACTCACAGAAGGCACAGACCCAAACGCAACAGTAAACAGGCATACCAGCGAGAGCAATCCCGAAAGCAGCCTGTACTGCGGTCTATGAGTACTTTTTCTCATTTTTGCATTCCCCCTCCAAAATAGTTATAAGCCCCACGTTTCCCGACAGACCCGTGCAGCTTCATATAGCCTGCAAAAAGCTATATATATTAATATGGTACCATTACAGAGGGCTTTTGTCAATAAATATACACAATTTAAAAACTTTTTCGTCATTTAATTCAAATTTTTCTGGTTAATCCGAATGGATTTATCACTTTATTCATAGTGTTACCAAAATTTTGTAAAATACTTACCAAAACACAAAAAACACCCCCGAAAGCCCGGAGGTGTATTACACATTTATATGCCAAATACTGCCGCTGTTATGTAGCCGCACCTATTATAATAAACAATAATATAACGCCAACAATTACCTTCACCTTTGTTGGTATCCTCTTCGTCACAATGAACCACAGCGGTATAGTAAACTGGGGCGCGCAACAAAATCCGATGATCCAAAGTATCCTATTAGACTTGCCGTTCTGCGGTTGAGGCTGAGGCTGATATACAGGCTGCGGGTTAGGAACATACTCCCTCATCACTATGGTCTCGCTGGGAATATAATTATTGTATACGGGCGGTGCTGCCTTTACAGGCGGAGTTATGCCTTTCAGCCTGCAGTAAGCCTCCATCTCGTAATCCGAAAGTATCTGTCTGCTGTCGCAGTAAGGACAGAACAGCACCATGTTATTAACGTCAATATCTCTCTCGCCCATGCAGTTCGGGCATTTGAGGTCAACTTCCATGTGGCGGTCAGCCTGAGAAACATAACCTCTTGCGCTGTTATCTCTGCTGTAAGTTTCATAATCTCCGTATGCCATTTTACTTCTCCTGTTCTTTATATGGATACTATAATAATAAGCCAGACCTTACTCTCATATGATATCACATTTTTATTGCAATTTCAACCTGTTTTTCCACTTTGTAATAATTATTCCTTACAAACTTACCCGTGTAATTTTATCAACAACGCACAATTAAAAAACGCTTTCGCCCAAAAAGACGAAAGCGTTTTGAATTTGTTATCTACATTAAGACTAAGCTGTAAATTAGTACAGAAGCCTCTTGCCCTTTACGTGAGCAGCGATCTTAACAAGGTCATTGATATCGAGCTTGCCGTCGCCGTTAACGTCAGCAGCCTTTATAGCAGCAGCAGAGAGCATTCTCTTGCCCTTGATGTGAGCAGCCAGCTTAACGATATCGTTAACGTTGATCACGCCGTTGCCATCCAGGTCGCCGGTGGTGTAATCATCTTCGCCTGTAGTCTCAGCATCAGTGGTCTCGCCATCAGTGGTCTCAGCGTCAGTAGTATCAACATCGTCGCCGGTATCAACATCATCGCTTGCAGCCTTTACCTCAACGTTAAGGATTTCGCAGCCATTCCAGCCCTCAACCTTACCAAAAGTAACAGCATTAATATCTTCGATCTTAGCTCCAGCAACTATATCAGCTACAGAATACTCAACAGTTGCCTCTTCGCCTGCAGGATTAACACCAGCCCAGCTTCTCCACTCTTCACCTTCGCTGAAGCCAAAGCCGATATCGCCCCAGTTATCATTCGCATCAGTGTAAGTAACTACGATGACAGCATCTTCATCACTCAGAACATCAAGATTATCAAACACGAAAGCGCCTTCGCTGTCCTTAGTAAATGTTGTATCAGCAAATACAGGTACAGCCATCATAGATACGGTCAAAGCAGCAGCTGTCATAGCTGCAACGATCTTAGAATTCTTCATCTCAAATTCCTCCAATTCATTAATACAGAATATCAAATAGACATTCATTGTCTATTTACAATATTAATTGTAACTCATTAGACCGTTTTTGTCAATACTTTGTAACCATTATTCATCATTTTACCGTATTCTTTAAGAAGACTTTTCACAAATTTTATCATTATTACCTAATAGTTTGTTTCAAATTTACCTAAAATTCGTATTTCTTTATCAAAATGCAAATTCATTCAAATTTTTTCTTTTTGGGAACAAGTCCTGAAAGCCTTGATAATGACGCCTGCGCCTGCATAAACAGGTCGTGAGCTTCCAGCTCGATATCTTCCCTGCTGACTATATCATGATGCTCTTCCGTCGGCAGTTCGCTTTCAGGTGCAGATAAGTTTTCATCTTCTGATAACGGCTGTATTTCCGCTTCAAATTGCAGTTCAGGTTCGGGATAAGGATCGTTTTCCGTAATAATATCCTGCTCCGAACAAGATTCTGATATCATTTCAGGTTCGGTCTCCGTTTCAGTTTTATATTCATACTCCGCTTCAAGATTCGGTTCAGATCGCAGTTCCTTATCCGATTCAGAAACAGGTTCAATATCAGCTTCAGGTCCTGCATCAAGTTCCGTCTCTGACTCGTGCTCTATTTCAAACTCCTGTTCTGAGATCATTTCAGGTTCGGGGTCAGATTCAGTCTGAAGTTCATTTTCAGGTTCGGTCTTCAATTCCTCAATAGACTCAAACACTGGCTCGGTCTGCGATTCCGCTATGATCTCAGGTTCCGATTCGGACAGGAGTTCAGGCTCCGATCTCGTCTCTTGCCCGGGCTGCTGTTCGATCTTTGGTGAAACCTCCGTCTTCGGCAGAGTTACATCACCATATTCAGGCGGAAATACGGGCTTGCTTTTTCCAATGATAGCCTCAAGATCTATGGTGAGTATATCGCTCAGCTCGTCCTTTTCCTCTTCGCCCTCGTGATCTCCCAGCATCTCCATAACATTCACGGTAGTTCCCACCGCATCATGTCTTGTCAGCGCTGCAAGCTCTTCAAAATCAATAAATGGCTTTATACCTATTATTGATACATTATCCGTGCCGCCGTTGAGCACCGCAAGCTTCGCCAGTGCCACCAGTTTCTCGGATATCGGCAGATCCATAGCCAGCCCTATCTCAAACTCATTCTCGCTGACAAAGTCCGAAAGACCATCAGTCGTGATTATTATCATATCATCGGGTTCTGCCCCGAATTCATTCACCAGAGGTGTCTGATCTATCTGCGGATCGCACTGTGGACTTCCCATGGAGGATATCACCGCGTCACGCTTCTCGGGATCAAGCTCCTCAGCATTGTCTATCTCGCCCTTGCTGAACATATACTGCCCGTAGCTCTGATCCGTGGTCAGCTGCCTTATAGCACCGTTGACATACCTGTAGATCCTGCTGTCACCCACATTTATACAGAGCCCCTTGCCGTCCTCATCAACAGCAAAAGCGCAAAGTGTCGTCTGCATATTAGCCAAATACTTTTCCTGTGTACTGTGCTTCTTTATCTTTCCATGTATGGCCATAAGAGACTGTTTGATATCTGTCTTCGAGGTGTAATCGACCAGAGCCAGCTCTTTCAGGCAAAGACCCGCAGCTATCTCACCTGCATTCTCTTCGCCCACGCCGTCGCAGACCGCCGTGATAAACGGAGCGTCCAGCACCGCTTCACGGAAGCCTTCATTTATTACCTCATTATTGACCAGCACAGCGTCTCCGTTATTTTTTTTCACGCTGCCTGTATCCGTATAACCGTATATGTAATATCTCATAAGCAATCCCCAAATTATCACACACTTATTCCGAAGCGTACCGCCGTCGGGAACTCTCTCTTATCATTATCCCTTTCTGTCCATTGGCGATAGCATACTATACCTTTTATATTATATAATATCTGCGCCCCAAAAGTCAAGTGCTTTTTTGTAGATATTAGACTAAATACTATATAGAGAATACACAAAAATTATCAAACATTTTATAATAATAAGACAGCTTTTTATTCACACCACGTTAAAAGGCACTTTCGTCTTATGACAAAAGTGCCTTTGCATTACATCATATCTGTGCCCCGATCAGAGGTTCTCATTAAACCATACCATTCTCGTAGACTTGGGATCAATATTGTAGTCTTCAAAGCTGAACTTTTCATCTCCGAAAATGCTGATATCCTTTATAGCGTTTTGTATAGAAGGGTCATCAAATACCAGCATCCAGTCTTCTCCAGGCATAGAAATATCTATAACAGGGCTGAATTCCGACGGTGTCTTGTAAGCCTTGCCCAGCGAGATATGTTCTTTCAACTCGCTGTACTTCATGCCTACTTTAGCGCCTCCCCTGCCGGGTATCTCAGCACCCGGCAGATATTCAACAGCATATACAAAAGTTTCACCCGGAATTTTTTCAAACTTCTTACGGTCAACTTCATATCCGTCCGCTGTTTCTTTGAACAGATTCATATTATCGGGTCTGAATACAAATCTTATATTAGGGAAGACCTCATCATTGTACATAGCAGCACCCGCCGCCTGACCAATGCTGACCACTTCGACATCGTACTCTCCGTTCATATCATCTTTCAGTCTTTCGAAAGAATATGTAGGGAAAACCATATTGCTGTTGCTTATAGCATAGGTGCAAACAGGATCTATGCCAAGTTCTTCAAATGTAAACTCATCTGAACGGAGAGTATCCGGGTTAATGTGCTTGTTCTTAACCGATTTCCGTGTTGCTTCATCGTTGAAAACCAAATTCCAATTAACACCATTAATTATAGTGCGGATATTCGGTGAAAGCGAGCTGTTCTCAACTACTGCCTTGCCCAGACCGAGCTTTTCTTTCAGCTCACTGTACTTCATCCCCACTACACAGCCGGTATCGCCTATCTTTCCGCCATTTTCTACCTGTATTACCTGTGCAGGAACGGTATCGTTCATCCCCTTTTCAAACACATCTTTATCAAAGGTCAATACACCGGATTCGGTCATTTTTATGCAGTCTCTTCCTCTGTTGCCGAATATGAAGTAAGTATTCGGGAATACATCAAAGTTGTAAACTGCCAAAACATCCATATCCGGCTGTCCTTCGTTGATAGTTGTCAGCTCGTATTCGCCGCCAACTGCCTCTTTAAACATTCCGAAATCATATTCTACCAGCGCACGCTTATTTAAAGCAGGCTCTTCTTTCAGAAGCCTCTTGCCTTTGACGTGTGCTGCCACGAAAGTGATATCTGAGATATTGATCTTTTCGTCACCGTTAACGTCAGCCCTTGCCTTCCTCTCATCATTCAGAAGTTTCTTGCCCTTAACGTGTGCAGCTATTATTGAGATATCTGTAACGTTGACCTTTCCGTCCCCGTTGACATCTCCGTTAATTGCCGAAGCACTGATAGCACACACACTGAACGCCATAGTAAGCGCTGTGATAAATGCCGCTGTTCTTTTCATTATACGTCGCCTCCTGTAAAACATTTTTTTCGATACACTGTACCGTACTTTTTTATTATATAATTTCTTAATACTTTTGTCAAGTCTTTGATACACCCAGCGATATAAAAAGGCACTTCTGTCGTACTGACAAAAGTGCCTTGGATAAACTTATAAAAAGCTTATGCGCTTTCAGACAAGTATTAGTTGTTTACCAGCTTGTCCTCTTCGTTGTTCCAGCTGTACAGCTTTCTGATCTCCTTGCCGACCTTCTCGGAAGGATGCTCAGCGTGGAGCTTTCTCATAGCCTTGAAGTGTACCTGAGAACCTGCGTCGCTCATGTCAAGCAGGAACTCCTTAGCGAAGGAACCATCCTGAATGTCGGAGAGAACCTTCTTCATAGCCTTCTTGGTATCCTCAGTGATGATCTTAGGACCTGTGATGTAGTCGCCGTACTCAGCAGTGTTGGAGATGGAGTATCTCATGCCCTCGAAACCGGACTGATAGATCAGGTCAACGATCAGCTTCATCTCGTGGATGCACTCGAAGTAAGCATTTCTGGGATCGTAGCCAGCTTCAACCAGAGTCTCGAAACCACACTGCATCAGAGCACATACGCCGCCGCAGAGAACTGCATGCTCACCGAACAGGTCGGTCTCAGT
>Ga0256405_10003467_pt1 | contig 32356 bp, 21 predicted proteins | sample RumenRJG_02DNA_FD_189096 | JGI IMG/M metagenome (GOLD analysis project Ga0256405, IMG submission 189096) | Bovine rumen microbial communities from Lethbridge, Alberta, Canada - RJG_02 | ecosystem: Host-associated > Mammals > Digestive system > Stomach > Rumen | place: Canada: Alberta...
GATTCACTATCTCCCTATTAGTTAAAGAGTGAGTAAACAATGTGAGTCAACTTTTCGAAAACAAGATCCATTACGAAAATGACGAGCGCAATGACGATGGAAGCAGAGAGAACCATCACTGCACTGTTCATCAATTCCTTTCTTGAAGGCCATGTCACTTTGTGAACAAGCTCAACGTAGGATTCTTTACAATATGTAGCAATACTTTTAAACATATCTCTAATAATTTAGCACGGGAAGAGAGGCTCGAACTCCCGACACCTGGTTTTGGAGACCAGTGCTCTGCCAACTGAGCTATTCCCGTGTGATAGTTGGCTCTCCCATAAGGGAACCTCCGAGAGAGCCAACTAGTTTATGTGCGATTATTTCGTACTATCGATTAGTCGAACACTTCAGTGATCTGACCAGAACCTACTGTACGGCCACCTTCGCGGATTGCGAAACGAAGACCAACGTTGAGTGCTACTGGGTAGATAAGTTCAACCTTGATTTCTACGTTATCGCCAGGCATAACCATTTCTACTCCGTCTGGGAGAGTGATTTCACCTGTACAGTCCATTGTGCGGAGGTAGAACTGTGGACGATAGTGGTTCTTGAATGGAGTGTGGCGACCACCTTCTTCCTTCTTCAAAACGTAGATTGAAGCCTTGAAGCCCTGGTGAGGAGTGATAGCTCCTGGGTGAGTGATAACCATACCACGCTTAACATCTTTCTTGTCGATACCACGGAGGAGAAGACCTACGTTATCACCTGCTTCACCTTCGTCAAGGATCTTACGGAACATTTCAACACCTGTTACAACAGAGTTTGCATCTTCACCAAGACCGAGGAGCTGAACTGGGTCACCTACCTTAACAACACCTGTTTCGATACGACCAGTAGCAACAGTACCACGACCAGTGATTGAGAATACGTCTTCTACAGGCATAAGGAATGGCTTATCCTTGTCACGAACTGGTTCCTGGATCCAGTTGTCGCAAGCGTCCATAAGTTCCATAACCTTAGCTTCCCATTTTGGAACACCGTTGAGTGCACCAAGAGCAGAACCGCGGATGAATGGAGTGTCCTCTTCGAATTCGTACTGAGCGAGAAGGTCACGCATTTCCATTTCAACGAGGTCGAGCATTTCTTCGTCGTCAACCATGTCACACTTGTTCATGAACACAACGAGACGAGGAACGTTTACCTGACGAGCGAGAAGGATGTGCTCGCGAGTCTGAGGCATAGGACCGTCAGTTGCAGCAACAACGATGATTGCACCGTCCATCTGAGCAGCACCAGTTACCATGTTCTTCACATAGTCGGCGTGTCCCGGACAGTCAACGTGTGCGTAGTGACGCTTTGCAGTTTCATACTCAACGTGAGCAGTGTTGATTGTGATACCACGCTCTTTCTCTTCAGGAGCGTTGTCGATCTGGTCGAATGACTTGATTTCAGAAAGACCCTGCTTTGCGAGTACTGTAGTGATTGCTGCAGTAAGAGTAGTCTTACCGTGGTCTACGTGACCGATTGTACCAATGTTTACGTGCGGTTTGGTACGTTCGAATTTTTCTTTTGCCATAGCTTTAAAAAGTTTCTTTTAAATATATAATGTTAATATAAATTTGCACACAAGAGCTGTTAACGAGACTTGAACTCGTGACCTCTTCCTTACCAAGGAAGTGCTCTACCACTGAGCTATAACAGCAATTTAGTGTATTCTATCTCGTTTCTCCCTCCTCATTATAGTTCAGAGGTGTGGTGGGCACAGATGGATTCGAACCACCGAAGGCGAAAGCCAGCAGATTTACAGTCTGCCCCATTTGGCCACTCTGGAATATGCCCTTTGTCGGATTAGATATCCTTGCGCCTGACGGCTCTTGTCGGATTAGATATCCGAAAACCCTGCCGGTGGGCAGGCTTTCAAATCTTTTCCTTAAAAATCCGCTTGAAAGCGAGCTTTCAGCGTCTTCTTAAGTAAAAGCTTTGAGCCTCTTGTCGGATTAAATATCCTTGCGCCTGCCGCGGGCAGGCTTTCAAATCTTTTGCTTATTCAGACGACCTGAAAGCAAGCTTTCGTCGTCTTCGTAATCAAAAGCTTTGAGCCTCTTGTCGGATTCGAACCAACGACCCCGAGATTACAAATCACGTGCTCTGGCCAACTGAGCTAAAGAGGCTTGCATAGCCGTTCGTGTGAACATTGTCCACACGAAGCGGCTGCAAAGGTAGACATTATTTTTCAAATGTCAAACTTTTTCAGGAAGATTTTTAAAATTGACTCTAAAATTAACTGTTTATGATTTTACCAGCCAACTTTATTTTTTCCCGACTTTTTCTTTATATCGAGCCAGTTGCTTTTCCAAAGCAGGAAGGCTCTGATCTATTGCTTCTTCAAACGTGTCGCATGTTTTCTCTACAATGAGTTCCTCACCTGGTACAACTACCACAACGGTAGCTTCCTTATTGAGGGCTGTTGCAGGTTTTACGACCTTTAGTGACACCTCTACCTTTCTTATATCGCTGCAGAATTTCTCAAGTTTACTAATTTTCTTCTGAATAAACGCTTGCAGCTGTTCGGTGGCATCAAACTTGATTGCTTTTACTGTAATGTCCATAGTCGTTAGATTTTAATTGTTATGAGCGCGGATGTGCGCCGTTATACTCTTTTTTAAGTTCTTCGAATGACAGGTGTGTGTAAATCTGGGTAGTGTTGAGACTCTCATGTCCGAGCAGTTTCTGGATTGCCTGAAGATCGGCACCGTTGTTAAGCATCGAAGTAGCGAATGTATGCCGCAGCACGTGCGGGCTTCGCTTCTTCTGGCTTGTTGCCTGCGAGAGCAAATGGGAAACATGGAGCGACAATTGCGGTCCGTTCATTTCTCGTCCCTTGTCGTCAAGCATGAACACGGCTTCCGGCGGCATATTACCGAAGGTGGCCTTTCGAACCCTCCAGTAGTTTTCTATGCCTTTCGCCAACTCGTCGCCAAAGGGAATAATCCGCTGTTTGTTGCGCTTACCCGTCACCTTAATCTGGCGTTCATTCATCAGAATGTCCTTGTCGCGGAGGCTGCGCAGTTCAGCGTTTCTCATTCCCGTCACATAGAGCATAAGCAGTATCGTGTGGTCACGAACCTGTTTAAAGTCTTCTGTGTCGGCAGGAGCATCGAGCAGTTGGTTTATCTCGTCGTCTCTCAGGAAAGCAGGCAGCGTTTTCTTTTTCTTCGGCCCCGTCACCTTAAGCAACGGATTCTTTTTCACCCGTCCGATAAGATTCAGGTAGTGATAGAACGTGCGCAGCGCACTGAGTTTGAGATTGACGGTCGTTTCCTTCTGCTTCTGTTCGTCGAGAAGGTGGATTATCCAGTCCCTGACGATTTCAGCATCGACACTCTCCCAAGTCAGGTCATCACCTAGTTTTTCAAAGAACCTCTGAAACTCGTTCAAGGCATCACCATATAACGCTACGGTTCGCACTGAACGGTTTCTCTCCGACTTTAGATACTCCAAGAAACCATCCTTAAGCATGTCCACTGAGAAGTTCCTCAGTTTATCGGGCCGGTGCGGATTATCGTCAACCGCTTTTTCCATGCCACGAATTTAGTTGTTTTCTTGAAAGCAACCAAATTTTGATGTAAAAATTTTGATTTTCTTCTCGATTTTAGTCTTCTGACTGATGAAGTTTGTTCACATAGATAGCGTGCTGCATCTTCTTGCGCTTGCTAACTGATGGCTTCACGTACTCACGACGTGTTCTAACTTCCTTGATAACACCAGTCTTTTCAGACTTTCTCTTGAACTTCTTGAGAGCGCGCTCAATGTTCTCACCTTCTTTAACAGGTACGATAATCATTACGTTTGATTTTTTTGGTTTTGTTGTTAATAATATTAATAATGTGTATTTTGCTTCCTGGCTGTTTGCATCAACTGCAAACAAATAGACACCGACAAATAATGCCGGTTTCCACCAAAAAGTCTGCAAAATTACGAGAAAATCACTAAATCACAAAATTTTATGCTAAAAAAACGTAAAAAACATCTCAAAAAAAACAAACAGGAGTTGAGAAGTTAAGACAAACAATCATTATTTGATGGTTCGTCATCAAAGTTTTGATGGCGCGGCATCAAGAAGTTGATGGTTCGACATCAAATATTTGATAGCACAACATCAAAAAGTTGATGCCGCGGCATCAACTTTTTGATGAAGCCAAAAAAAATCCATCAAAATTTCTCTTTGTGTATCAAGCCATTACGAAAGACACACATATACACGAGAAATCAAAAACAAGCCTAATATATACGTTTTAATCGTAATAAATGTAATAGGTGGAATAGTTACGCTTTTCAAGTTTGCCATTCTGGATAGTATAACGACCTACGGCACAGCTTTCGGGAGCAGTGCGAACGTAGTAAAGTTCCAAGCCTTTTGGACCATCGAAGGCAGCATTGATGCCAGTAGGGATATACATACCATCGTCATCCACATTCCAGGTCTGGCCGTAGACTTCATCGAAGTTACCCAGATCCTCATAGCAATAGACCTTATTCCCATCGATGAGTACGTCGAGCGCAAGGCAATACTTTCTGTCATCATCTGGATCCTTAGGAGCGTTCTTGTATTCACCTTCAAACTGAACGAGACCGAATATATAGCGGTTGCCTATCTTGCATACCTGTGCACTACGGGAAGCTTTCATGCCATATTTTTTCTCAAGTTTCTGAACTACGTTCTGCGGCAGACTTACCGTATCACTCTCGCTGTAGTCAAAGTAGTCCACGGCAAGCAGTTTGTGAGAGGCGAGATAGCTGTCGGTAACGATGAGATGCATCCAGAAGAATTTTTCGCTGTCGTACGACTCGGGATCTGACATGGCATAGAAAGAGCCTGGAGTCTTCACTTCAAGAGACGAACGTATCATACCATACTCCATGAACTCACCCTCGCCTTTACCTATTGCTATTTCATTTACAAACTTAATGGGCACGAAGGTCTGGTCGTTTGCAAGGATTTTCGTGTATTCCTCCTTGTGCTTGCGGAACTGATCCTGGTAGAACCATTCATTATACCAATCCTCATAATACTTATCGTTGTCTTCATCCTTTGCAGGCTGATCAAATCCGGTCCAGTAAATCATCTCGAGATTAAGTGAATCGTAAACTTGCACGAACATAGGGATAGGTTCATCACCTTTGTCTGTTCCTTTTGTGTTGTTACAAGCTGCCTGCGCAAAGATGGCGCAGAGAGCAAAAGCCATAAAAGCAATTTTCTTCATAATGTAATACTTTCAGAAGTTAAGAAGTTATGGAGTTAAGAAGTTATGACGATAGAACTCAAAAACTAAGTAATGACAAAGTTAATCAAAACACTTAATACTTTCAGAAGTTAAGAAGTTATGGAGTTAAGAAGTTATGACGATAGAACTCAAAAACTAAGTAATGACAAAGTTAATCAAAACACTTGTTTCTGCAAAGCAATTCTGACATAAAAAAATCAGGGACGTGTCGGAGTGACACATCCCTGATTGATTATTGTGGATTGTTCGCAATTACTTAACGAAAATCTTTACAGTCTGGCCATTAGCCTTGCGAACGATGTTGATACCACGCTGAGGAGCGCTGAGGCGTGCACCTGTGATGCTGTAGTATTCGTTGCGTGCAGCTACAGTTCCTTCAACATTGCTGATTGCAGATGTTGGCTCTTTACCGAGGTAGAAGAGTTTGAAGTTGTCGAATACACACCAGTGGTTGCTGATGAATCCAGTGTTCTTCAAACCGAATCGGAGGTCACCACCTTCTGGAACCATTACAGTTGCAGCGTGAACGTACTTGTCAGGATTCTGTTCGAATACCTTAGTAGCACCAGTAAGTGAAGCTGGATAGTAGAATACATCGTCGATGTCTTCGATTACAGAATCCCAGTACCACTGAGAACCATCTTCATACTCGCGGTCGTATTCATTCACGAAATTGCCTTCTCCATCTTTATGTTCGCCTTCAAGATCAAGAACCTTCCAGTGAGGAATCTGGTAGATGTTACCCTGAGGGTCAGCTTCTTCTGCGTCAATCATCTTGTCGCGGAATTCAGTCATAGAGCGAGTAGTGAATGTTTCACTTGCAATAGAGTTAACGAGAGAGTCACATTCGTTAGCATAGAGGACTACGTTTGGAGTCCAGAATTCCATATCTTCAGCTGCGTTGTATACCCAGTTGTTGTAAGCGGTCTTAGCGTCGCCACCGTCACGGTAGAATGTCTGGCACTGGATCTGGTAGCAACCAGCAGGCAGAGTCTTGATAGTCTGGTAAACGTCGAAGTCACAGTTCCAAACTTCAGCAGCACCGAGGTCTTCAGCGATAGAAGGACCAGTTACTGTGATAGCAGTACCCTGCCATCCCTTAGAACCTTCGTCGAACTTAGGATTGATGATGAGAGCTGTGATGTCAACAGGATTGCTTTCAGAAGCGTTAGCGATTCCGAGAGAAGCGAGGAGAGCTGCATTGTAAGGACCAGCAAGAGCACCGATGAGTTCATCGATCTTTTCTGCTGTAGCATAGTTCTCTATGAGATATGCGTTCTGCTCAGCGATTACAGGAGCAACATTGTCACTCTTGATGAGGTCACCCATGCTTGCACGATAGTCTAAGTAGCGAACGTAAGCAGCGTAATCGTTGTCGTTAGCTATAGCGTCGAGGTAAGTATCGGTATCATTATCACCGAGAGTCATAGTCTGTACCCAAGCTGTCTGAACGATTGCATATTCAGGAGAAGTTTCTTCGAACTGATCACCAAGTGCAGTGAAGTTGTCAAGACCCTTCCAGTTGTTGATTACGTTGTTAGCAGTAGTTACATAAGTATTAACGTCGCTGATAACCTTGAGAGCAGCCTGATATTGATCCTGATCAGTGATTGTCTCAGGAATCTGAGCCATGATTGCATTAGCAGCAGCGATATCACCAGGCCACTTAAGAGTAGCGATGTTAGCCTTAGCAGCCTCGATAGATGGAGTGAGAAGACCTGAGAAGTCAGGAGTTTCACCGTAGTAGTAGAGTTGGAAACCTGTAGAAGCATAGAATGCATCTGAAGAAGTACCGATAGTAACCTTACCATCGCTTACATATACCATATTAGTAGTAAGTTTCTCCCATACAGTCTTACGCCACTCGTCACGGCTACCACCCCACCATGGGTTACCTTTCTGAGTAAGAGGAGCAGTTTCCTTCATGTCACCAGCCTCGATGTAAGCGAACTGAAGAGCAGAGACGTCTGCACCAGCGTTACACATAAGAGCTGACATTGAATAGTATCCGTTTGGAAGACCTGTGATTGTCTGATAGAGAAGTTCTGGGTTGCCAGAAGGTTTATCTGTCCAACCACCGATTGCTGGATAAGAGTGCTGCATTGTTACACCAATTGCACCACCACCGTGCCAAGTAGTAGAATTGATTACCCACTGGTTCTCTGCAAACTTCTGATTGATGGTAACGTTATCACAGATGTGAATCCATTGACCGCTACCGAATTTTGCATAGTCACCGTTTTCTGTACCATCGTCGTTAGTTGGTTTCAAATCGAGGATTTCCTTGTAGCCCTTTTCCTGAACGGTTGCCCATGTGTTTTCTGGCTGCAGCTCGTCAGCTACACCTTCGATAGTTGGGAACTGATAAGCGTTAGCATCAGCGTTCCAACGTGGAGTGTATTCGTCATCGCAGAAGAATGGAGTGCTGATAGCAGCAGAGAAGTTGTATGCTCCGTGATCAGGTTCCTGAGTGAGGAGGTATGTGATACGTGCTTCGATAAGGTCGTTGTAAGCCTTAGTGAATGTATCGAAGTCATCAGCATCTGTCTTTTCGTAGTTAGGATCAATACAGTTCTTAGCTGCTGTAATAGCTGCACCGAAATCAGCCTTACCTGCATAGTCAGTAGTATTATAGAGAAGATCCATAACTCTCATAACATCTTCAATTGCAGTCATAGATGCGAGAGCTGCAGTAGCGTCAGCGTAGAGAGTGTTGAGAACGCCAAGAGCTTCCTCGCACTTTTCTTTTGTATCAAGACTTGGAATGTCGTATTCGCCATCAAAGTCCATAAGAGCGTCACTTACAAGAGTGTAGAGCAAACCACCACCGAGGTCATTTGCCATCTTATTAAGCTTGTTGTAAACTGACTGGATATCACTCTGGAGGGCAATAAGTTCTACTGTTTCAGGATCTACTTCACCTTCATAGAACATCTGGAAGTTAGTAACCATGAAAGAGTCTGCGCTTCTTGGATCTTTCTTAGTAACAGCGATTCTTACATAACCAGGTTCTGCAACGAAGAAGTCAACCATATTGTACTGGATTTCCTCGTCTTCATTCTCGTATGGTGCATAGAGACCAGCCTGGAACCAAACAAGAGAACCAGGAACTGAACATGGTCCCCAACCCTTATCACCATAGTTACCGTCACTCATATCCCAACCTGGATATCCTTCTTCACCTTCCTTAGGACCAACATAAAGTTGCTCTGGCTGGTTGAGGAACAGACGAGGCATCAAAGGATTAGCGAAAGTACGAGATGCAGCAAATTCATTGCTTGTTACGTCATACTTACCATTCTGAACGGTCAGAAGGGCATTATCCTGCCATTTTTCAGGATTGCCAAAAGAATTAGGGTCATCATCCCAAGATGTACCACAACGATAGTAACCCTGACACTGCACACGGTACATACCTGCAGGAAGTTCTACATACTGATAAAGCTCTACGTCAGCTCCATCGTAAACTTCGAACAGACCACCAGTCTTAGTAAAGCTACCTTTAGAACTTGTAAGTTGCCAATAATCCATTTGATCATCCTGGAGATCATTCTGGAAACTAAGGTTACCCCAAGAAATCTTACTGGTAATCTCATCGCCCTTCTTCCATTCTGAAGCGTCTGGAACTTGAGCGAATGCAGAGGTGCCTGTTAAAAGCATCGCTGCCATAAGTAAAAGTTTCTTCATAAAAAAATTAAAATTAGTAAATAAGTTAAAATTGTTGATTGTGTTAGAACTTTCGTTTCAAAACAAAATTTTTCGCTGCAAAATTATTTATTCTAATAATATGGTGCAAATGGTAGTATCATCTTCAAAAAACCTTGTTCGATTTTTAAAATAAATACAAAAATCTCATCTGTTCATGTAACACACCATAAAAAAAATGGTACAAATTTACAAGTATTAATAAAGCACTGGGTAAAACCATAATAATTCTGTTTTTGCTCCTCTAATTGTCATTTTTAAAAAATTTCTTGCGCAAATAGGCTCATGTATCATTTTTTTTTATGATATTTGCACTCATGTAACATAAAACCTAAGACCTTTTAACGTAGAATCAACATACAACACCTATCATGAAGATAAAATTGCGCCCAATTTTACTTGCACTCTGGTGCACTGTATTCAATGTACCCGACATTAGCGCACAGATGGCACGTCTGTACACCACTCAACACGGACTTCACACCAATTACTGCCACAGCGTAGATATTGACTCCCGCGGATTTGTCTGGGTTTCCGGATACAACATGCTTGCTCTGTTCGACGGCAATCATTTTGAATATATGCCTGACGTTGACCACATGGGACGTCAGCGGCTTCAGCATGTATATAGAGTGAAAGAGATATCCAATGACAAATACTGGGTCTGCACTTCACAGGGACTTTATCTGCTGAACGCCCGGAACATGGAATTTCAGCGAATAATGCTGAACGCTCGTGAGGACAGTATAAACGGATATTCCATCAACACCATTGTTGACTATCCAAAGGCAGGACATTCGTTGGTCACCACCGACGGATTCACATCATTTGTCATCAGCAACAAGACACAGCAGGTGGACACAGTGCTGTCCCGACGCATTAACAATGCCATTGGTGACGCATTTGTCCGTCGTCCGCTTTTCGACAAGAAAGGCAATATGTGGGTATGCACCCGCACGGTGCCACTTGTATGTGTTGATTTGAAGACCATGCGTCAGAAAAAAATCAGCTACAGCGACACAGCTACAGACGTAATCAGTTCAAGCACTGTAACATCGCTCCTGCAAACCAATGACGGGCTGCTCATAGGAACCAACCACGGACTGCTGAAGTACAGCTATGCCACCAATCAGGTCGGCACCTTGGCTGTTGAGTCAAAACATCTGTGTGTACGCAGTCTCATATCAACAAAAGACAACCGTTTCCTTGTAGGAACCGACGGACAGGGTATATGGGAGTTCAGCAACTCATCAGCAGGACCAACACTTCAGCCGATTCATCAGCAGTCAACAAACACAGACTTGACTTACGCGAAGGTGACTGATATGAAGGAAGACCACAAGGGCAACATTATTGCTGTCTGCCTGCAGAAGGGTCTGGTAGTAATTCCGCCACAGAGCGATGTATTCCATTATCACGCAATCTCTCCGATTGCCAACGGCAAGAATGCAACAAGTATCAGTTCCATCGCCATAGACAAAGACAAGAACTATTGGGTAGGAACTGACGGATGCGGCGTATTCACAACTCAGGGCATGCACCTTGCCACCGCCAGACAAGTAGGAACCGGTCTCGCTTCCCCACTCGTACAAGTCATCAAGATAGACCGCAACGGCACTCCCTGGGTAGGTACATTCGGTGGAGGTGTACAATATCTTTCCCACAACAAGTGGACCAATGACTTTCTGCTTTCTCTCAAAGATGAGCAAGTCATGGACATGCACTACGACGAGGTTAATAATGACTTGTACGTAGGAACCAATGGAAATGGAGTATTCAAAATAGATATTGATGCACGCAAAGTCAACAAAGTGGATATCTCCGTCTTCTACAACCCATGGGTTTCCTCATTATTATATGATTCAGAAGGCACATTGTGGATTGGCACAAGCCAGGAAGTTGTCTATTACAACCTGAAAACCAAGAAAAGCGACAGAATCACATATAATTCAGAGCCTATTCGTAATGCCGATGCCATTACCCAGGACGGCGACAACATTCTCATTGCTCACGACAGAGGTCTGACCATCTACAACCTGAAAACTCACAAGCAACAGAACGTCGGTGCAGCACAGGGGCTGTCAAATGTATCAATACGTTCAATCGCTACAACGGAAGACTACTACTGGCTCGCTACCCGTATCAATATAGCATCGGTTGACAAAAAGACGCTTAACGTTCGCAACTACTCTTCATTCAACGGCTATGAAGTTGACGAATTCCATTCCAATTCATCACTTCAGCCCATCCATGGCTATATTCTCTTCGGTGGCGACAACGGAATAATCTGCTTCCAGCCAAAACTGATAAGCAACCGAAACGACGAAGTTCAGAAAGTATATTTCACAAGCTTCACTACCCCACTCCACACTGAGGACATCGATGCCAGCATCCTATACGCAAGCAAGGTAGAACTCAACCACGACAACAACTCCTTCTCAATACACTTCTCTGTGGCTGAAATCGGTGACCCAACGCGTATACAATATGATTATATACTGGAAGGACACGATGCACAATGGAACCGCAACGTGCCAACCCCATCCGCAAGCTATTCTTCATTGCCTTCGGGCAACTACACCTTCCGTGTAAGAGCATATCAAGAGGATTCACCTGAACAATTCAGCGAGAGCACCCTTTCAATCAGCGTTGCAGCAGCATGGTATGCAAGTATCTGGGCGTTCGCTGTTTACTTCCTCATTCTTGTATTCATTATCTTTGTTCTCTGGCAACAAGTACAGGCACATCGCCGCCAGCGTGAACTACTGCGCAAGTCAGCCGAGCAGGATCGTATGAAAGAGGCAAAGCTGAAGATGTTCACAAGTATTGCCCACGAACTGCGCTCACCGCTGACAATGATTGAATCTCCGCTGAAGCAACTTCAGGATGAAGACACAGACGAAGAGCACCAGAATCTTTATTCTGTGATGCAACGCAACTGCGACCGCCTGCTCAATATTGTCAAGCAAATCACAGATATCAGAAAGATTGACTCCGGTCAGTTCAACCTGCATCTTGAGGAAACAGACTATGTAGAGTACGCCAATAAAGTGTTTGAGCAATTCAAAGGAGTAGCTACAGTAAAGGAAATCCAGTTCAACATACAGCATCAGTTTGAGGAGATGCCAATGATGCTCGACCCGACACACTTCGAGAAAATCATCACCAACCTGCTCAGCAATGCTTTCAAATTCACTCCGCAAGGCGGAAGCATCACAGCAGCCAGTGCTGTAAAAGGCAACCATATAGAATTGCGGTTCCATAACACCGGTTCACACTTCAACGAGGAAGACATGAACCACTTGTGGGAGCGATTCTACCAAGGCAGTGCAGGCGACGGAGCTGCAGGCTCAGGAATCGGACTTAACCTCGTTCACGAACTTGTTAAACTTCACCACGGTTCGATTGAAGCCCACAATGTCAAAGACGGAGTTGAATTCGTCCTGCAGTTCCCATACTACAGCACACAGCCTGCGGCGACCAAGGCTACACAGTCAACAAAACCCACCATCCTCATTGTAGACGACGACCAGGAAATCGTGGACTATATCAGTGGACAGTTGCGTAAGAAATACAACGTCATTGCTGCATTCTCAGGCAACACAGGATGGAAGAAAGTGCTTGCTCAGGCTCCGGATGTGGTAATCACCGACTACCGCATGCCTGACGGAAACGGAATGGAACTCTGTCAGCAGATTAAATCCAACCCACAGACCGATAACATCCCTGTAATCATGCTAACCGGTGAGGGTGACGACAATCTTAAGCTTCACAGTCTCAATATACAGGTTGACCACTATCTTGAAAAGCCTGTAAACATGCAGCTGCTCAAATCTGCCATCACCCAGGTTTTGAAAGTCAGGGAAAAGATCCGTAGCAAGAGTAACAGAACTGAATTCACAACAGAACTTGAAACTCCTGTTATTACCAGTGCCGACGATAAACTCTTCGGACGTATTCAGGATACTATCAAGCAGCATCTTGACAACTCCGAGTTCTCTGTTCAGCAACTCAGCGAGATTGTCGGCATAAGCCGTGTTCACCTTAACCGCAAGATGAAAGAGCGCTATGGTGTATCGCCAAACATTTTCATACGCTCATTCCGTCTGAAGCAGGCTGCATCCCTGCTGGTCAACAATAAAGTGAATGTCAGCGAAGTAGCATATCGAGTAGGCTTCTCCAGTCACTCATACTTCACTACTTCCTTCCACGACTACTTTAGCATGTCACCGAAGGAATTCATGGATTTCTACTCCAAGGAAGAAAATCAGGAGGCACTCAAGAGATTGCTAGAATAAAAAAAGTCAGTTTCGGTTGCCCGAAACTGACTTTAATGATTTATCCTATTAAAACAATCTTTTCTCTAACCACCAGTGAGGCGGAAAGATTAATTATGGTATAAGGTATTTCTTACCTTTACGTATAAATATGCCATGAGAGGGATTCTTGACGCGACGGCTTGAAAGGTCATACCAGCTATCATCAGAAAGCAGTAAAGAGTTTGTTGGTTCAAACAAGCTTTCGATTCCTGTAGGAGCAGGAGTAACACCGTCGTTTGACAGGAACATTTTGCTGATATACAATGCGCTTGAAGCGTCTGTAGTGAATCCCATCATATAGATATGCGACAAATCCACAGCCTTGTTATTTGAGTTTTTCAAACTCTCCAAATCTATCACACAAGTCTTCTTATTATCTGTGACTAAATCCACGGTGCAGTGAGGATTGAGATAGTCATCTGTGTCGAAAAACTGAACTTTCGGATTACAGCTTGCAGTTCTTGCAAGTTGCACAACAAGGTATTTATATGGAGAGTAATCGTAACCCTTGCTGTAGCGCCAACCACCGAAGTTACCGTCGTTCTGGCTTGTAAACGTGCCGATTTTCATCGCTTTCTTAAACGTTCCCAACAGATAGAGCGATGGATTGAAAGCCTCAGCGGTAAGAGGAATAGGATCTTCGGTAGTGTCGAAATCTATCTGAGCTGTCTTACCAAGCAGTTTAAGCATGGTCTGTGCATAACGGCGACCAATCATGCGATAGCCTTCTGCGGTGAAGTGAAGTCCGTCGGCTGCGCCAGGACAGTTGGCAGAGGAAATGACATAAGAGTTAGGAATTGCATAATGTGTGTTTGCAATCACACTGTTATGTCCCCAGCAAACACCACCCTTCGCCTGGGAAAGAAGTTCACCGATAAGCAGTGGAGTTTCCTCTTCTTTCAGTCCAAGATCATTTAGCATACGCTTGTAAACACGCTTAACTTTCACAGGCCAGTCAATCTGACCATTGTTGGAACAGCCCTGATGCAGAAGAATACCCTTGATTACACCAACTTTCTGTGCTTTCTTGGCAAGACTGATGAGGGTGCGATACGGGTTGTTGTTATATTCCTTGCAATAACTTTGGAACCAGTTTACAGAATTTGCAATAATCTCGGTACACTGGTCTTCGTCAAAAAGCTCTATAGTGCATCCGCCTACTGCAACATTTATGATGCCCACCTTAATGCTGTCTGGAAGGTTGGCAACCATCTCACGTCCGAAATAGTCCGCAGGAGTAAGTCCTGTATTGGCGCGGCAAAGCGGTGGATAGGCAACATACCATTTGCCCTTTGTGCGATTAGCAGCAGGCATGTCAACAGCTGCCATCATTCTGAAACGAGAATCAACACCTACACGGTCCTCAGCTTCGATTGCAGCATTACCTTCCATGTTCGACTGGCCGAAGCATAGGTAAATGTGAAAATTAGGATCGAATGTAGTTGGCTGATCAATAGTTCCGCCATCTGTAATCTTGGTTACACCCGCTGTTGACTTCTCAAATACTGTGATATAGGCATTGAGCTTGGCAATAGCCTTCTCACGAGCGGTATCAGTAGTAACATTCTCTGGAGAATAAGTCACAAGAGCGGCTTCCATATTCTTATAGATAGTCTTGGAAGTCATCTCTGGAGTATCTTTCCACTCCACAACGAGATTCTGTGCTTTTTTATAAACCTCATTGTATTCTTCCTCGAGTGTCTGCAGGCTGAAACGCTTACAGAAATTCCAGATTTCCTTGGCATTTCCGTCCATTGGCCAGTGACCACCGTTGTTATACATGAAAAGCTCTACAATACTGCCGTTCTTGTCGCTGCTCCATACTTCCTTATCGCCATTGTACCAAGAGCCAGGATTATAGTTCTGCAATTTGATGTAAGTGGTGAAGTTGTTCATCTTCGCCATATTCTGTACATAGTCGTGAATGCCGTATTTCTCGTAGCCGAACACATCATCACCGTAAGCATGGCAATGGATGAGGTTCACAGGTTTCTTGCAGGCGTTCCACGGCTGTTCGGAGAACTGTATACCGCTGGTGGGAGCAAAAGCAGCGATTTTATCCTGCATGTTAGCCATACAGTGATAAATGAGCATAGACCCCATAGAGAAACCAGACCAATAAACTCTGTTTCTGTTGATTTTGTAGCGAGTTTCCATCTCATCTATAGTCTGCTCGACAAAATTCTGGTCCTTTGTGCCGCCAATATCCCATGTTGAGCCGTCACTACGCAGATAAGCTACAACGAACTTGGCTGTATCAATAAGATTATAGAATTTATCTGCATCGTACTGATATTCGGGGCTTTGATTCATACCATGAGTAACAATCATAAGCGGCATATTATCCCTGGTTGTAGTAGGAGTAAACACCACCATGTTGCGTGTCTGATTGTTTACCTTTATATCAATACTTACCTGTTTATAAGCTTTTGCCGAGCCTAATCCCAGCATCAAGACAATGAGAGAAAAAAGTATGCGTTTCATTTTTCAAGCATGTTATTTTACAATCAAAACTTTCTTTCCGTCTATGATGTAAAGTCCACGTGTAGGATTAGCCACATAGCGTCCGCTCAAGTCATAAGCCTTACCCTTATGGCTGACAATGCCGTCAGTGGTAACGTTTTCGATAGCTGTTGCCGGATTAACGCCATCGTTGGAGAGGAATACTTCCTTAACGTAAAGATTCTGGTCTGCACCTGCTGAATTGAAACCTGCAAGGCGGATGTGAGTAAGGTCAATCGGTTCACCTGCTGCATTGGTGATATTCTGGAGTTCAATCTTGAATGCCTTGGCTCCACCCATATCGAGTTTGTAGCAGTCTGCTGTATAGTTGGAAGAGTCGTAGATGCGGAAGAATGTATTCTTTACTGCATTTTTTGAAAGATTGATTACAAGATACTTATAGGCAGAGATATCTATACCTTCCTCTTCCTCGAAACGCCAACCAGAGCACCCCCCCTGCTTCAGGGTCAGAGTGTTTGTAGTCGCAGCGAACTTAGCTGATCCTTCAAGCAAGATTTTAGGTTTGAACCAAGAAGCAGACAGTTCGAACGGATTCTCAGGTATTTCCTGATAAGGCTGATAACGATGGTCGCTTGGATAGTCCACCTGATAATAAGCCTCGTACCAGCGGAAACAAGCTACACCACAAGCTTCGTATGGATCCAATCCCTGTGCTTCCATCTTATCCTTGAATGCAGGAACCACCTTGTGATTATTGATGTACTGGTCAATATCAATGAAGTCACCAGTACCTGTCAAGGTCATGGAGATATTACCGAATTCGTCAAGGATTGCCTTGTAAGCCTTACCCCACTTCGAAGTGGATGCTGTTGCCCATGTACCGAAGTTACCATATACAGGCTGACCCATTTCGTTGTAGTTCTTGATATTGTCAGAGTTCTGGGGACTCCAGTCAACCTCAGTAATGACAATCGGGTTGGTTCTCAAGACAGGAACAGACGCAACAAATTCAGCAATTGCCTCAGAAGGAACGCAGTGACTGTCGCTGTTGTTGTACCAACCTGCATAGTTGTGGACTGCATAACCAATCTGGTCACCTGTAATAGGATACTTGGCATAGCTGCGATAGTTGGACTGATAACCTGTTCCAGGAATCCAGACAACACCCTTGAAACCATTCTCACGAATCTTGTCAACGATAGGCTGGAAGAAATCGTGGAGAGCCTTGTCTGATTTGCTACCGTCGTTCATGTACACATTAATAGGCTCATTAGCCAACTCAATACCTACCTGTCCGTAGTATTTCTTCACAGAGTCGTTCTTTGTAACACGATCCCAAACATCAAGCAGATACTTCTGATAGCTGCCGCCAACGTAGATGTTGTGAGGGCATACTCCTGGTGGACGCATAATGATGTAAAGTCCATGCTTCAGACCTTGATTGGCAATTCTCCAGTAAAGGGTACGCATGTATTTAGTGAGGCGAGAGCCTGTATAACGGCTGAAGTTACACTCACCCTGATCCACTTCACCTTTGTCGTTATACTGAACTTCTCTTGCATCTACAGGCCACGAATTATTATCACCATTTGTCCAGCATGGATCGAGGTGCAGACGAAAGATATTGCAATAAGCACCGCTTTCATGGTCTGTGATTGCAGTAAAAAGTTTGTTGAAGTAATTCACACATGCTGCGATATTGTTATCTGTAGCACTTCCTCCCCAGCGGTAGCTGTTGAAATACGGGCTTGGAGTGTCCATCACACCATGCAGTACAACCTTGTTGCCGTATGGGTCTTTCAAATGGTTACCGTCAACGTGCAGAGGTTGCAAATCATACGCCTTCACCTGTGCCGAGGCAGACATAGAAGCCATCATGCAGAGGCAAGCAAAGAGTAGTTTTTTCATTTTCATATAAGTGATATTTTTTAAGTGTTATTCTAATAATTTAGTGTTATACTGGATCTCTCAATTTTTCTCCGTTGCAAAATTATCTATAATAATATATACGTTTTGTTAAGATTGTAACATGATTTTTCAATTATGAAACCAATATATTTCCCTATATAATAAATAATGCGTATTTTTGCAGGGTAATTTATCAACCCAACTATATGAAGAGACTGATTTTCCTTCTATTTGCCTTAGCGTCTATCAATGCTAAAGCACAGCAAAAGTATGTAGGCGGTGACATCTCGCTGCTGCAGAGCTACGAAGACAACCAGGTAAGCTACTACACCAAGACTGGCTCAAAAATCAACGACATGCTTCAGTATCTGAAGAGCGAAAGCGTAGGATGGAATACCCTGCGTGTAAGACTCTTCGTCAATCCTCAGAAGAAAAACCCTGAGGGATACACCGACAATCAGGTTTGTCAGGATTTGGACTATGTGGTACGGCTCTGCAAACGCATCAAGGCAGAAGGGTATGCCCTGCTGCTTGACTTTCACTACAGTGACACGTGGGCAGACCCTTCCAATCAATGGATTCCTGCAGCTTGGGCATCACTCACCGAAGCCCAGCTACGCACAAAAGTCTACGAATACACCAAAGAATGCCTGCAGAGACTGGTGGACGAAGGTGCGACTCCTGATTTCATCCAGACCGGCAACGAAATATCTTACGGGATGTTGTGGAGCGCCACAGTTGACCGTTCATCCAATCTCAACCGCTGTTACTCCAATTCTCCACAATCCTACTGGACACGCTTCACCAATCTGTTAGCTCAGGCAACCAAAGCCTGTCGTGAAGTCTGTCCGAACGCCAAGATAGTCCTTCACTCCGAACGCTCGGGAGACACATCTACACTAAAACAGTTCTGCTCACGTATGGCAAACGTAGATTACGACATTATCGGGTTGTCTTATTATCCTTTCTGGCACAAGTCACTCGAGGTACTTTCAGGAAGTCTTGACATGCTTGCAACTGTTTTTCCTGACAAGACCGTTCAGATTGTCGAAACAGCATACTACTACACCTCTCCAGGAACTGTGGATAATGATTTTTCTTCTATCTGGCCATATACCCCTGCCGGTCAGGCTGCATTTGCCCACGACCTCATCGAAGAGCTGAAGAAGCACAGCAATGTCAACGCCCTCTATTGGTGGTTCCCTGAGGAAAACGGCAATGGTCCCAACAACGCGGTAACTACATATTGGGTGAATCGTGGTATGTGGAACAACTCCTCTCACCGCGCCCTTCAATCACTCACAGTTCTCAAGGAGTTTCTGGACGGCAGCAGCAGTATCGACAAGACCAACACCGATGCAATGTCCGGCACGACAATCTACTTCGACCTTAGCGGACGTAAGATAACTTCCCCTACTGGTCTATGCATCAGATACAACGGAGACACGGCACAAAAAATCCACATTAAATAATCTAACTTCTTAATTTATGAAAAAAATTCTACTCTTATTTGTTGCATTGGCAACAACAATGAGTGTGTGTGCTGACGAATGGCAGCAACCCAGCTACAGCGGCTCATACCAACAACTGTCCACTGAGGACACCGTTTACATCTTCAACACAGAATCCAAGCTTTTCCTCACTGAAGGCAACGACTGGGGCACCCATGCCACAGTTGGTTCCTTTGGCATACGCTTTGCCGTAAAGCAATACATCGGAGAGAATGGCGTTTGGGACGGCATGACATACAACATCTTTTGTGAATCAGCCGTAAAGAACGGATGGTACAAGATGTTTATAACCGATGGTGGGCATGTATATGTTGACAACGCTCAACAGCAAGACAATATGTGGTCTTTTGAAGAAGCTGAAGGCAAAACATATAGAATCAAAGCCGCAGGTCTCAATCCTGTGTGGAACGATGCTTATTCAAACTACTATTTAGGACACTATACCGGCTATATCAATACTCGCGACAACATTGCCAGTGGAACAGGAGTAATCTATGACGAAGACAACATAGACTACTATGACCCAGGCACTTTCCGCACATCGTGGGCATTTGTAAGCCAGGCTGACTATGCCACATACAAAGTGGCTGTTGAAACCTACGAGAAGGCCTTGATGCTTGGAGAGAAGATTGCAGAAGCAGAAGCAATGGGCGTTACAGGTCTCACAGAAGAGAAAACTGTTTTTGCCAACACCAGCAGCACTATTGAGCAAATCGCCGCAGCTCTTGCTTCATTGGAAGCCAAAGTCCTCGCATACTACGAGAACACAGTCACTCCAGAGAATCCTGTAATCATCCTCAAGGATGACTGCAGCAACACGTCAACATGGGTGAACGGAGCAGGAGCAGGGACATTCAACACCAACGACTGGATTGACACAACATGGGACGGCTATACAGCACCATACCTCAACATCTGGGACGGAAAACTCAGCGGAGCCATCTATCAGGAACGCAAGGACCTTCCAAACGGAATTTACGTGGTTTCCATCTCCGCACTTGCACAGAAGGTTGACGGCGCAGTCTTTGCCAACGAGAATCAGAAGGCTGTACCTGCCGACAACACCGGACACAGATATAAAATCACAACCGAAGTAACTGACGGAAATCTGAAGTTCGGATATGTACAGGAGACAGTTGGTGAGAACTGGGTAACCCTTGACGATGCTGAAGTAAACTATTACGGAAGCGGAGTTGAAGCATACCGCTTCTGGCTCAACGGACTTCTGGAAAGCGCACCTTCATTCGATGAAGCCATTGTGATGGATTCCCTGGTTGTTGAATACAATAAAGTGCTGGCATCAGTTAATACTGTTGAAACCAAGGAACAGATTCTGGGTATCATTCCTGCATACGAGAAGATTCTGAACGAAATCAACCTAAACATCACCGCTTACGAAACTCTTGTCACAACCCGCATCTCGGCTGATGAGCTTGCGGCAAACGCATACATCAACGCTTACTACGCTGATGCTCTCAACGACTTCGTTTCCGAGACCATAGAAACAGTTCTTGAGAAGCATGAACTCAACACCAATGCTGTTGCAGCACTCACAGCCCAGCTGCAAAGCATCATGGATGACGCTCAGCGATATATCTGGGACTATGAGACTCTTATCAACGAACTGCCCAAGGCTGCGGAGATTTACGAGCAGTATAAGGATCTCTGCTCATTGCAGCATGCCGCTGACTACGAGAAGTGGATTAAGGATTATGAGAAAATAGACTTCGCTACCTATACCAAAGACGATCTTAAAGCATTGCTCGACGAACTCTACGCCATTGAGTTCAACCTCCAGATTCCGGCTGAACCGGCAAGCGACACAAATCCTGTGGACTACACATCCAAGATTAAGTATGCTTCGTTCGATGACGGTGCCAACGGATGGATCAACGACGGCTGGAGCACTTGCGGAAGCAACGACTGGACAAGCTGGGTTGACGGAGTATTGTACGATGCCAAGTATCTCAATCTCTGGAACGAGGGACCAGCACGTGTTTACCAGACTCTCACCAACCTGCCTGCAGGTGCATACATCCTGCAGATGAGTGGTTATGCCGACGCTGAAGGCATGCAGATCTACGCTAACGGCAGCCACATCAGTGTGACCGTAGGAAAGACCGAAGAAGGCATTGCTTCCATCTACAGCAACATCACAGAAGCAGAACCTATTGACGGTACAATCTGGTATGGCAACATCTATCGTCTGGCTTTCGTCCTCGCTGAAGCAGGAGACGTGGAAATTGGAATTCGCAGCATCAACGAAGGTGCCCTCTGGGGAATGATTGACAATGTGCATCTCACCTACTACGGCACAGAATCAGCCATCATCACAGGCATTGAGAATATCGCTACTTCCAACGCCATGAGCGTTTCCTCTATCTACACACTCTCAGGTGTCCGCACCAACACATTGCAGCGCGGCATCAACATCGTGAAGATGACCGACGGAACAGTCCGCAAGGTTATGGTTCGCTGACATCAAGAACACAAATAATTATTTGCACAAAAAAGCAGGTCCTGGCTGAGGATCTGCTTTTTTGTTTTTATTCAAATTCCGAAACGTGTTCAAACTACTAATTCCTGTGAAGGACTTTATTGCTTATACGTTTCTTGGAACTGATGATTTTCATATTTGAGCCCTGTGGCTGCAGAGTAAGTTCGCCAGAACCGATTTTCTTTTCCTTCCATTCACCACCACCTTCGTCATCGTAGTTGTCAGGATCTCCGTCACCTTCAAAGTATGATTCTATTTCATCATACTTCACCTTGATGTTGTCGCCGTCAGGAGAGATGGAAGTGAATACCAGTTTGAAGTCATATTCATAGTATTCGTTAGCTGCAAGCACATAGCCGTAGCCTTTGCCTGCGTCAAACGTCTTATATGTATCGGAGAGTTCAAGCATGACACTTGCTTCGTCATTGTTTACCCACAATCCCATCAGTGACTTATTCAGAACCCCCTCTGCCTTTGCATCTTCTTCATCATCACCCTCTTCATTCTTTGAAGTCTCACCAGTGTTGGCAACGACCTTGCCAACACCTTTGAACGTTACTTCGTATGCTGCTTCTGTACCTGCTGGTACGTGGAGTGTTGGACGTTTGAAAGTAAAGGTAGAACGATGACCTTCAGACTCTGTTAAGAACCACAGAACGTCTACATCCTGGAATTTGGCAAGTTCTTCTGCAGTCCACTCCATATAGATATCCTCAAATTTCCCAAATCCATTCTTGTCAAGATAAATTACGGAGCGAGGAATAGTAATGGATTTCACACCACTGGGGAATGCATCATGTTCTATTTTCTCCAGTCCTTCAGGAAGCTTCACAAAAGTAAGGTAATCGCAATAGTACAAAGCCTGTTCCTGAAGTTCCTTGGCTGAAAGTGGCAGGAAGAGTTGCTTTACGTAGCCCCAATGAATAAACTCCTTACCTATTACATTGTTTTCTGTGTACAATGTGTCACCCCCGAAATCATAATACGGTTCACCGCCTTCAACGATGTTTACATCGAGCATATCAAGGGCGTTTACGCTTGAAGACTCAAGCTGGGAATTGAGTGCAGCGATATCCGTTCCGTTCAAGTTACCTGCAAGGCGCAGGAAACGGGTATTGCCCCAATCAGTTTCAGACTCTTCAAACATCTGCTTCAGAGTTCCCGGCTCTGCAACTGTTATTATTACTGGATTGCCATATTCGGCAATAAGTTCTTTCTCTGTTTCGGCATCCATTGAAGCTTTTTTCTCTTCAGTGCCACATCCTGCAAGCATAAGCAGGCTTACAAGCAATAATAAATTTAGTTTTTTCATGAGATTATAAGACCCACCCCTTACCTACCACCTTTCCTTTGGTCACCAACTGCTTGAGCGGCTATCCGCGCAGTTGCCCTGCGAGGGAGGGAAGTGGTTAGAAACCATCCTGATGACTTAAATTTTTAATTAATAATTTATAATTATGTATACTTTTCATTCCACACCCCTACTTTGGGAGGGGGCGGGGAAAAGTCTACTTTTTCGCCTCATACACCTCTTCGATGGTCATTGGCTTCTTGATAGTGCCAAGCAGGCGAACCGTTCCGTCGGAGAGGACGGCGTAGTTCAGTTCGTTGCGCAGACCTGTAAAGTCACGCCAAGGCTTTAGTTTATCGTAGTTGATGAAGTCGGTAAACTGCTTCTCAGCCTGCCATTTGTCCATCAGTTCAGGAATGAAGTATATGCCTGGTTCTACGGTAAACACGAATCCAGGTTCGAGCGGACGTGCCAGACGCAGCGACTTGAAGCCGAACTGCGTGCTTTTCTTGTCGCCTTCAAGGTAACCCACGTACTGTTCACCGAGGTTCTCCATATTATGCACGTCAAGACCAACCATGTGTCCTAGTCCGCAAGGGAAGAACAGAGCGTACGCACCGATGCGTGCAGCTTCAGCAGGATCTCCCTTCATTAGTCCGAGAGCCTTCATGCCTTCGCAAATCTTTGTTGCTGCAGCGATGTGGGCGTCACGGAAAGGAACTCCCACTTTAAGCGTATCCACTGCGGCATAGAACGAAGCGAGGTGAATCTCATAGATTTCCTTCTGACGTTCAGTGAACCGTTCGCTTACAGGCATGGACGATGACAGGTCGCCGGCATAGTGCATCTTGGTTTCCGCTCCTGCATCGAGCAGGAAGATATCGCCTTCTTTCAGTTCGTGTATGAATCCGTGGTTATGTAGCACCTGTCCCTGAACAGTGGCAATGGTCGGGAAAGCCAGTGCGTTGCCATAGCGGCAAGCCACTTCCTCAACCACAGCAGCCACTTCACTCTCATGAACGCCAGGACGAACCTTGCTATAGGCAGCGAGGTGCATTTCCGTACTTATGTCCACACTCTCTTCGATTGCGAGTATTTCCTCGTCAGTCTTATGTATGCGCTGACGGACAATAGCCTTGATAAATGGAACAGAGGCACGTTCAGCCTGTTCTGCAGGGTTAATACCAAGCAGTTCCTGCAACCACACCTTGTGATCACCTCTGTAGGGAGGCAGGAAATGTATTGCCTGACCTTTGGCCTGGGCACGACCGATATAGTTCTTAAGCTCACTCATAGGCCGTGTCTCACCGATGCCTACGACAGATGCTTTCTCCTTGAGAGTCGGTTGCAGGCCTGTCCACACTATATCATCGATGGTAAGTTCGTTGCCGAAGACTATCTCACGGTTCTCATCGATATCAATGACTGCAGCGAGGTCTGGATAGTCAAGCCCGAAGAAATAGAGAAACGAACTGTCCTGACGGAAACGGTAGGTATTGTCGGCATAGTTCATGCCCACTTCTCCGTTTCCGATAAAAAGCAGCAAACCACTGCCTACATCAGTCTTCAGCTTGTTGCGTCTCTCACCATATGTTTCATTGCTAATCTTCATAGTTTTTCTCTAATATCTACCAATTTCGTTCACTTTCTTATGTTTGCTTATCTGCATGCTGGTCTTGGGGAAGTACTCTGCGATGAGGTCGTAGAGGCCTTTGTCGAAGTCTTCCAGTTCCTCACGGGTATTACACCAGTTGTGTTTGCCATCAGCATGATCCATCTCGGCATTGACATTGAACCAGTCCTGAATGGCCTCGGCAAAATACTCTTCTTTGTCGGTCTCTCGGTATGTGCCTTTAAGTATTCCCTTTGCCTTGGCGTTCTCATAGCATTTCTTGAGTCTGGTGTCAAAGTCAGGCACAGCAAGCATAAAACCAATCAAATGAATACTGTGTGCAAATTCATGCACGAGAATATCCTCTGCGTGATATTTGTCAATCTGGTATGCAAGCACATTCTCTTCAGCACAGCTGGTAAGCGGTAGCTCGAGGTCTCCGCCAAGTCCACGGGCACGTAGATCCCAGTTCAGGCTTGTGTCGTTTACGAGGTAATGGTGCTCAGGTATGTCGGTAGTTCCCTCATATCGAGCCATAATGGCGATACGTGTGCCGTAGCTCACCATCGAGTCAAGCACAGCTTCAGGCAGCATACAAGTCATTGCATAGAGTGTGTGGTGTGCAGCTACAAAAGCGCTGTCGGGTACTCTCCACGAACTGATAAGCGGCAGTCCGTTCACATCCACATACTTCGTGTAGAACGGATCAAGGTGAAGCGAATCAGGCGGTGAAGTAACTACACACTCAGGGATTACGAGAGAATCAAAAGCAGATCCTCCCCCATCCTCTCCCTGCGAGGAAGAGGAGTTGTTACAAGAAGCTAATGCAACTGCCGCAAAGGATATCAATGTATAAAAAAAACTTTTCATGCTTTTTAGTTCTTAAGTTTTTTGAGTTCTTAAGTTTTTGAGTTCTTAAGTTTTTTGAGTGTGTTCTGCGGCAAAACCGCAGAACACACTAACCATCCGAATGGTAATTCTCCCCCTTGGGGGAGTTAGAGGGGGTCTTTGCTTTTCTATTTCATATACGTATATCTATAGTCAGTAGGGCTGACGAGAGTTTCCTTGATGACGCGTGGGATGATCCAGCGGATGAGGTTGAATTCACCACCAGCCTTGTCGTTGGTACCGCTGGCACGAGCACCGCCGAATGGTTGCATACCCACCACAGCACCTGTAGGCTTGTCGTTAATGTAGAAGTTTCCGGCAGCATAGCGCAGTTCGTCGGTAATCTTCTCCACAGCCATGCGGTCGCGTCCGAACACAGCACCAGTCAGTCCGTAAGGTGAAGTCTCGTCGCAAAGGCGAACGGCTTCTTCCCACTTCTCGTCATCGTAAGGATAAACTGTGATTACTGGACCGAATATCTCCTCCTGCATTGATTTGAAGTGAGGATTGGATGTCTCAATAACTGTAGGTTCTACAAACCAGCCTACAGTCTTGTCGCATTTGCCTCCGAGCACAATCTTGGCATCATCTGCAGCAGCGGCGAAATCAATATAGCTCTTGCATTTGTTCCATGAAGCTTCGTCGATGACAGCATTGATGTAGTTGCCTGCATCCTTCACGTCACCCATCTTCACTTCAGCAGCCATACGCTTCATGTCTGCAAGCACTCCTGCCCACATAGACTTAGGAATGTACATGCGGCTTGCTGCCGAGCATTTCTGTCCCTGGAACTCAAATGCTCCGCAAAAGGCAGCCGTAGCCACAGCCTTCGTATCCGCACTTGGATGAACGAAGATGAAGTCCTTGCCACCAGTTTCACCCACCAGTCGTGGATAGCTGATATATTTGCCAAGATTCTGGCCAGCCTGACGCCACAGAGAATTGAAAGTGTCGGTAGAACCGGTGAAATGGATGCCAGAGAAGTATTTGCTTTGAGTAGCCACCTCACCTATGAGTGCACCGCTGCCAGGGAGGAAGTTCACAACTCCGTCGGGTAGTCCTGCTTCCTTGTAAAGCTGCATGAGATAATAGTTGGAGAGGAGAGCCGTGGTTGATGGTTTCCATAGAGCCACATTACCCATCAGCACCGGAGTCATGCACAGGTTCGAAGCAATTGAAGTGAAGTTAAACGGAGTAACAGCCAGGATGAAACCTTCGAGTGGACGATATTCAGTCTGGTTGATCTGAGCATTACCGTTCTTTGGCTGCATGGCATATATCTTAGAAGCATAGTGCACATTGTAGCGGAAGAAGTCGATGGTTTCGCAGGCAGAGTCGATTTCTGCCTGATAGATGTTCTTGCTCTGTCCCAGCATGCAAGCAGCATTCATGATAGGGCGGTACTTGGTGGCAAGCAGTTCCGCCATCTTCATCACGATGGCAGCGCGTGTAGTCCATGGAGTGCGGCTCCATTGCTTGTGAGCCTCCATAGCTGCTTCCACAGCCATTTCCACTTCCTTTTTGCCCACCTTGTGATAAGTGGCAAGCACATGTTTGTGGTCGTGAGGGCAAGTCACCTGACCCACATCGCCTGTACGGATTTCCTTACCGCCGATGATGATGGGAATGTCAACTACGATTTTCGACTGGCGTTCGAGTTCTGCATCGAGCGCAACACGTTCTGGCGAACCTGCCAGATAAGCCTTCACCGGTTCGTTCGCCGGAGTAGGGAAACTAATGATAGCGTTGTTCATAAGATGTATATTTAGTTAAAAAATAAAAAACAGCTTTTCCGAGTGCTAATTTACGGATTTATTTTTATGTGACAATAATTTGGAGAGAAATATATGCGGTTAGTTCAACCAGCAGGCACATAGCGCCGCAACAGTCACCCGTATAGCCGCCAAGACGATGGCGAATCAGCATATAGAGTAGGTACATTGTAAGTGCAGGCAGAAACAGGATGTATGTAGGATTGAAACCACGTCCCATGTAGTAAATAAACAGTCCTATGGGCAGCAGTCCCTGAACGGCAAGACTTATGCCTGACTGCCATGAAGGTTTGGCATAGACGGTGCGGTTTTTCGCTGTCTGCTCAGTTCTGGCGTATGGCAACATCTGGATTATCTGTGCCGACAGCATCTTGGAATAGGGGTCAAAAGCAAGAATAGCCAATGCCGCAGTTGCTGGAGCCAATGTATGCAGGGAGGTATAGAGCAACAGCATATATATGATTAGCGAGAGAACTCCAAACGTACCTATATGTGAGTCCTTCATTATGGTCAGGATGCGATTGCGGTCGCTGCCGCCGCCTCCCATGCCGTCAAAGAAATCGGCAAGCCCGTCTTCGTGCAAAGCTCCGGTCAACAGTAATCGTGAAGCAATGGCAAGAATAATGGCTGTGGAATATGGCAAAATCTGACTTCCACCATACAGAACTCCCGCCATCACTGCAGCCGTGAGCCATCCGGTCAATGGCCAGAAATTCACTACACGGCTGAACGCGTACTTTTCTGGCTGATGCCATCTCCATAGTGGCAGACGTGTGAAGAACATGAATGCAGCCCACACATCGTTCTTAAAAATACTTAGTAATTTTTGCATTATCAAAGTTATTCATTTCGTTTACCATTCGTACGGCAGAATCCACTAAAGGGAAAGCACAGAGTGCACCAGTGCCCTCACCCAAACGCAGACCGAAGTTCAACAGGGGTTTTGCACCAAGTGCGTCCAGCATACGCTTGTGTCCGCTCTCGTCACCACAGTGACAGAAAACCATATAGTCCTTGACCGTAGGACACAGACGAACTGCGGCCAGTGCACATGCGGTCATGATGAATCCGTCAACAAGCACAATCATGCCTCGTTCGGCAGCATGCAACATAGCTCCGACAGCTGTCACCATTTCAAATCCGCCAAACTGCCGGATTATCTCACTTACACTCAGTTGATCTCCCTTCACCCGTTGCAATGCTCTATGCAGCACTTCTCTTTTGTGGGTTATACCGGCATTGTTCAATCCTGCTCCTGCACCGATGCAGTCATCAAGAGGAATATCAGCAAGCAGGCTCATCCACAGACTAGATGCAGACGTGTTTCCTATACCCATCTCACCTATACAGATGACCTTGCATCCTTCTTCAGCACATTCGTCAACCAATGTATATCCTGTGTCGAAGCACTGTTGCATCTCTTCCTCGCTCAATGCAGCCTCATATAGGAAATTGCGAGTGCCACGGGCTATCTTGCGGTCGACGATGCCTTCCACATTAGTCAAATCATAGTCTACACCTACATCAACTATACGCAGATGGAAACCGTGCTGACGGCAGAAAAGATTGACGCCGCCTCCGCCGTGAGTAAAATTTATCATCTGTTGCCATGTAACCTCGCGAGGTGACACGCTCACACCTTCGCGTTCAATGCCATGGTCTGCACCCAGCAACAGATGGCATGGATGCGCTAAACTTGGAGTCAGGCTGTGCTGCACCATACATACTTGCATCGCCAGTTCCTCTAACCTGCCCAAAGATCCCTTAGGCTTATTCAAATTGTCTATCTTCGCCTGCACTGCAGCTCGGAACAACTCATCAAGTGGAAGTATATTGTAACGCATAACGTTTAAAGTTTAAGGGTTAACGGTTATTTCACTTTCACTGCTATTCCGCTTACCATAAGTATTACTTCATCGGCTTTCTGGGCTACATATTGATTCATCCAGCCTAAAAGGTCTGTGAATTTGCGCTGAACAGCGTCTGCACTCACACCTCCGCTTCCGATTTCGTTGGTCACGAAGATGAACGTTGCATCCTGCGACGTGAATTTATCAAATTCCAGCTTCATCTGCCTCAGTGCTGCATCCACGTCCTGTAACTGAAAGAAAAAGTTTGTAGCCCAGAGGGTCAGGCAATCTATCAGAACCACTCTTCCTGCAACAGTGTGACGGCTCAGTGCTGTTTCTTCTTCTATATTCGTCCATTCCCTGCCCCTGCGTTCCTGATGACGACGCACACGTTCTCGGAATTCATCATCCCAAACATGTGCAGTTGCCATATACACAGGATTGGTACTAAGGCTCAGTGCCATCTGCTCAGCATATTGGCTCTTGCCCGAACGTTGTCCACCAGTTATGAGAATTAGTTTTGACATAGTGACCCCCTCTCACGTAAATGAAGAATTAAGAATTAAGAATACAAGTATGATTAACGAAATAGACGCAACTTCTACCCAGCGATTGAGACGCACAGAACGAATCATGTCGTTGTAGTTCAGCTGGCGATCGTTGCTACCAATGTATGGTTTGTCCACAACCTCACCGAAGTAAATGTGTGGTCCGCCAAAGCGGCAGTCAAGAACTGAGGCAAGTGCCGCTTCAGGCCATCCGCTATTGGGACTGGCATGATGGTTGGCATAGTGAAGCGTGAAGTCCACCCTACTCCATTTCATTTGTATCATCGACGGCAGCAGCATAAGCACAGCCGTGAGACGAGCAGGTATGAAGTTCGCAACATCATCGAGTCGGGCGGAAACAGTTCCAAACCTGCGATAGCGTTCGTTGCGATAACCCACCATTGAGTCGAGTGTATTTATCATCTTGTAAGTCATCATTGCCGGCACCCCTCCTACTGCCAACCAGAACAGAGGTGCAACCACTCCGTCACTGAGATTCTCTGCGAGTGTTTCGAGTGCAGCGGTACGAACCTCATGAGCTGACAACTGACTTGTGTCGCGCCCAACTATACGTGCCACCTGTTTGCGGCCAAGGTCGAGAGATTTGTCAACTGCTGTGAACACGGCTCTCACCTCACGAATGAGGGTCGTGCCTGCCAAGCAGAAGAAAATCAGAACCGTGCGCCACACGGCTGTGGCAACAATGCTGGTTTGAGCCAAAGCACGGTCGGCAAAGAACACTGCTGCAAACACAGCCGCTACCAGCACCCCACACATCAATCCTCCCTTCAGCCTGCGCCAACTGCCTCGGTTGAGCAGTCGTTCACCGAACGCAATCAACTTGCCAAACCCCACTACAGGATGGGGCAGCCATGCAGGATCTGCAAGCAGCAAATCCAGCATCCATGCCAGAAGAAGGGGAAGGATTGTTATGTAGTATTCTGTATAAATGGTCATTGGAAGATGTGTTTTAATGCTGCCACAAGCAGGTTGTTTTCAGCAGGACTTTGTGCTGCTATCCGGAAATGTCCGCTATTCAGTCCCTCGAAATTCGATGCGTCACGGATAAGGATGCCATAGTCACGGACTAGAACCTGTTTCAACTCTGCTGCCGACAGCTCTTCGCTGTGGCAAAGCATGAAGTTGGTGTCCGTGGACAATACGCTTATTCCACGAATCTGACTCAGCCGTTGGCGCAGATGTTGTGCTTCACAGAGATAATCACGCAAATGCGGCATAGGACCGACATTCGACTCCAACAGCCATAGTGCTGCCTCGACAGCAAGGGCATTGACCGTCCAAGGACGCTGAACCACACGCAACCTGCTGACAAGCGCTGCATCACCAACCACATAACCCAGTCGCAGACCCGGGATAGAGAACTGCTTCGTAAGCGAATGTAATTGAAGCACATTGCCCATACAGACTGCATCCGAGGGGGTTAGCATAGGCACCAGCGTGTAGTTCTCGTACGACTGATCAACAACCAGCAATTCGGTTTTTTGCGCCTCAAGACATATTTCCTCCGGAGAGGAGGTTTTGCCGGTAGGATTGTTGGGATTGCAAAGCCAGCGTACGGATGCATCTGTAGTTTCCTTGTAGCCAAACATCCTACAGGCATCGGCATATTCGCTGAAAGTAGGCTTGTCTACACGATATGAGCCGTTTGTGCGCCATGCCTGAGCAATGAGATAGATGGCTTCAGTGGCACCACTCGTCAGCATCACTTCGTCGGCTGACACTCCTAATCTCTCCGCAAGCAAAGGTTCTACACGTTGCGAGGCTGGCTCTGGATAATGCCGTATTAGTGAGAGGTGCTGGGCAAGATGCTGTTCCAATTCAGCATAGCAGGGATGAGGATAGATATTGCTGCTGAAGTTTGCCTTTACATTATTATATAAATATATGTCGTCTCCGTGTCCGTTAATCATTGTCCTGCATGATTTGATAAATAGCGTCGATGTCGACATGCTGACGCACATGCTCGGCAAGGAGGTCGTATTGTTCTTGTTTGAATACCTGATAATCAAATGGTTCAGGTTCAGAGTCTATCCTTTTGGCAAAGGGGCGGAGAAGACAATCCACAAAGGCTCTATTGTCGAAAATGCCATGAACGTATGTACCCATACAGCGGTCATCTACATATAGGCCATCTGTTTTGCCGTCACTGAAGTTAAGGAGTGGTGTGGCATCCGTACAATCGTTTACAACTGTGTGTCCTTGGTGTATCTCGTAACCATGACATACTGTACTGCGGTCTTCCCCAACGTTTAGCGTAAAGCAAACCTGACGAGTAGCTTTCTCTTCTCCAAGAGTTGTGATGGAAGGCAAAAGACCTAATCCCCTGGCTACATCCATCTCACCCTCAATATGCAGAGGGTCAAGCACCTGTGTGCCCAGCATCTGATAGCCACCGCATATTCCCACAATGGTTTTTCCCCTGCGATGTGCTTCTATGATAGCAGTCGACAATCCGCTCTGCTTCAATGCAGTGAGGTCACTGATGGTGGTCTTACTACCAGGCAGGACTATGATGTCGGCATGCTGAAGGTCGGAGGGGTTGGCTGTGTAGAAAAGATGGATTCTGTCATCGTGTTCAAGTGCATCGAAATCGGTAAAATTGGAGATATGGCGAAGCATAACCACAGCCACATTCACCTTCCCACTCTGCCAATGCCGTTCTTTATTCTGCAACACCACACTGTCTTCTTCCTCAATGTGA
>Ga0256405_10003468_pt1 | contig 32348 bp, 28 predicted proteins | sample RumenRJG_02DNA_FD_189096 | JGI IMG/M metagenome (GOLD analysis project Ga0256405, IMG submission 189096) | Bovine rumen microbial communities from Lethbridge, Alberta, Canada - RJG_02 | ecosystem: Host-associated > Mammals > Digestive system > Stomach > Rumen | place: Canada: Alberta...
ACCGCACCACGGCCACCATGTCTCGTTGGAACCGCTACCGTCGATGGTACCTTTGCCGGTGACGGCAATGTCAGTAGCCTTAAAGGCGTAGACACAGGGCGAGAGGTTGAAGCACTCCAGTCCCTCCCAAGATGTCTCGACGATGGGGTACAACTCTGGCTCGAAGGCAAACAGCAGCACCGCCCCTTCCTCGACGTGGAGGTTGACGTGGCTCTTCAGACTGATGGCTCCCGTCTTGAATGTCTGTCCGGCAGGTACGACGACACGACCGCCGCCTTTCTTCGAGCATTTGTCAATAGCCTTCTGGATGGCTTTCTGGTTTTGTGCTGCCGTGGCTTCTGGCTTGGCTCCAAACTTGGTGATGTCATAGTCCTTACCGTTGATCTGCGGCTGTTGGATGCTCTGCTCTATCTGCTTATACTTTGTCTCGTCCCAATGGTTGGCAAAAGACAACATTGGAACGAGCAGACACAAGAGCGTCAGTTGTAATAATTTCTTCATGTCTTAATGGATTTAGTTCGTAGTTTGGTGCAAAGATACGTAAAAAGCACGAAACTACGAACTAAAAAGCAGAAAAAATTACGTAATCGTTTATTTTTCGAGTGCGGCGAAGAGCTTATCAAGGGCGAGGTCTGCATCACCGCCGGCTTCGTCGAGCAGGGTGACAAACTTCGAACCGATGATGGCACCGGCGGCATTGTCCTGAGCAGCCTTCAGCGTCTGGGCATTTGAGATGCCGAAGCCAATCATTCGTGGGTTGCGTAGCTGCATCAGGTTAATACGTCGGAAATACTCCTGCTTCTGCTCGTCGAACGACTTCTGGGCTCCTGTGATGGCAGCCGAGGATACCATATAGATAAAGCCATCGGTATGTTCGTCGATGAAACGGATACGCTCTTCTGATGTCTCCGGGGTGATGAGCATGATGACACGCAGATCATAGCGGTCGGCAATGGGTTTGACCACCTCTAAATAATCCTTGAATGGCAGGTCGGGGATAATCATCCCTGAGACACCCGCTTCCACACACGACTGACAGAAAGCCTCGATGCCAAAATGCAGGATAGGGTTGAGATAGCCCATCAGGATAAGGGGTATTTGTACCTGTTCTTTGACAGCTTGCAGCTGACTGAAGAGTGTATGCAGGTTCATGCCGTTCTTCAAGGCTTTGGTAGCGGCGGTCTGTATGACAGGCCCGTCGGCCAGCGGGTCGCTGAATGGGATGCCCACCTCAATGAAGTCTATACCTCGGCGCTGCATGGTCAGTATGACGTCGGCTGTGCCGTTGAGGGAGGGACAGCCGGCACAGAAGTAAAGACTAAGCAGTTTCTTGTCGCCACGCTGGGCGAACACTTGGTTTATTTTGTTCATAGCTGTTCTAAGAATAATTTAAGTTTGGTGATGTCTTTGATGCCGGGTTCGCTCTCGAAGCGGGAGTTGAGGTCGATGCCGATACACTTCTTAGCTGAAGACCTACTGCCAGCACGGAACCACTCTTTCAGCCGCGGAGCGTCGTCGGGACCAATGCCGCCACTCAGCAGGAAGGGCTTTTCGCCGTCGTAGCTGTCGAGGACGGACCAATCGAACTGCTGGCCACTGCCGCCCACCGTCTGGCACTTGGTGTCGAACAAGAAGTAGTCGACGCAGTCCTCATAGTCCTTGTAAGTGGCAATATCCTCGCGGCCGTCTATGCTGATAGCCTTCATAAAGCGGATGCCAGGACGTATGTCGGGGTCGAGTGTCTTCCTGAGATTCCTGATGACGGTGGGTGTCTCGTGGCCGTGTAGCTGGATGATGTCGAGCCTGAAGTTGACGACGCGCGTGATGATGTTCTGAGGCATTTCGTCAACAAAGACACCGACACGCTTAGGACTGTTGGCTTTTTGGCCGTCGATGGTAGGGGCACGGTCGGGGATGATACCGGCATGGGTGGGAATCATCGTCACGTTGCGTGGTGACTTTTCCCAGAAAATCATTCCTATCCAGTCGACTCCCAATGCGGCAACCTCACGGATGTTGTCACCATCGCGCATACCGCATACCTTTATTAATGGTCGAGTTGCTTCCATTGTCATAGCTGTGCAATGAAATTCTTCAGAGCCTTGCCTGGGTCTTCGCTCTTCATGAATGTCTCGCCGATGAGGAAACCCTGGAAACCGGCCTTGCGCAGTTCGCGTACGGTTTTTGCGTTGCCAATACCGCTTTCGCTCACCTTTACGGCCTCTTTAGGCAGTAGTTCTGCCAGACGAAAGGAGTTTTGAACGTCTGTAACGAAGGTGCCCAGATTGCGGTTGTTGATACCATACATATCCGGCTCTAATTCAGCATATTCTAACTCCTCTTCATTGTGCATCTCCAACAACACCTCCATGCCTAACTGGTGGGTCTTCTCTATCAGTGTCTTACATTCGCTTTTTGACAGACAGGCCGCTATCAGCAGAACGGCAGAAGCACCGCTGCGCCGAGCCTGGTATAGCTGGTACTCGTCGATGATGAAGTTCTTGTAGAGCATGGGGATGCCTAACTTCTTGCGCGCCCCCATCACCATATAGGCGTGACTGCCGCCAAAGAATTTCTCGTCGGTAAGAATGCTGACGGCGGCAGCACCGGCAGACACGTAGCTGGTGAGAATCTTGTCTACATCGCAATGTTCGTTAATCCAGCCTTTGGAGGGTGACTTGCGCTTCAATTCGGCAATGATACCAGTGTCCGAGTCTGTTAGGGCTTGACTCAAAGAAGGGATGTGAGCCGACATCAGAGCCTCCACCTGAATGTGGATGATGGTAGGGGCAAGCTCTTTCTTAAAGTTCTCAACTTCCTTTTTCTTGTAATTAATGATTTCTTCTAAAATGTCTGCCATAATTTATGAATTTAGTTCTACGAATTTCTTGAAGGTACGGAAAGCAGCACCACTGTCAATAGATTCACGAGCGATGGCTATGCACTCCTCAATAGATTTCCGGCCTTGCTCCAATACCTGTATACCGAAGGCTGCGTTGGCCAGTACGATGTTCTTCTGGGCTGGCAGGGCACGGTTCTCAAGTACGGCGTCGAAGATTTCTTTGGCTTCCTGCTCTGTGGCTCCGGCAACAAGTTCCTCAGGGCGTGCTGCCGTAAAGCCGAGGTCAGCGGGTGAGAAGATGCGCTCATACTGTTTGGTCGTTACCTTGAAGTCGCCTGTCAGCGAGATTTCGTCGTAGCCGTCGATGGAGTTGACGATGCCGTAATCGATGCCGAGCCGCTGGTAGACCGCATTATACAGGCGCATCTGGTCGAGGTTGGCTACACCAAGCAGCTGACAGCTGGGCTGGCTGGGGTTGACCAGCGGACCGAGCAGGTTGAAGATGGTGGGGAACGGCAGTGCCTTGCGTATCGGACCGACGAACTTCATGGCACGGGCAAAGAGCTGGGCGTGCAGGTAGACGATGCCAGCCTCGTCCATACAGCGGTTCAGCTGGTCGAGGTCGTCGGTGAAGCGGACACCGTGCTGGGCGATGACGTTCGAAGCGCCGGAGGTTGACGTGGCAGCATAGTTGCCATGTTTGGCCACCTTGTAGCCAGCGCCGGCAATGACGAAGCACGATGTCGTGGAAATATTAAAAGTGTTCTTCCGGTCGCCGCCAGTGCCGACGACGTCGATGTAGCGGCTGCACTTCAGGGGTACGGGGACGCCAGTCTCTAAGATACCGTCGCGGAAGCCGAGCAGCTCGTCGACGGTGACGCCACGCATCTGCAGGGCTGTCAGCAGGGCCGTTATCTGCTCTGTGGGATATTCACTCTGGGTAATACCAATGAGAATCTGTTTCATCTCCTCGCGGGAGAGCTCCTCATGATTCAGGAGCTTTTCTAAAATCTCTTTCATGTTGTTGTCTGTGTTTAGTGTTGTGATATTATAGGAATAACCAGTTTTGAAGCATCTTTCTGCCTTCGGGTGTCAGTACGCTCTCCGGGTGGAACTGTATGCCGCGGACGTTCAACTCCCGGTGGCGCAAAGCCATAATCTGCCCTTCGTCTGAGACGGCGGTAATTTCGAGACTCTCGGGGAAATCCTCGCGTGAGACCACCCATGAGTGGTAACGTCCCACGGTAATGTCCTTGTCAAGTCCGCTGAACAAAGGGTCTTCGGCTGTTATATGGCATGGAGTGGCCACACCGTGGAAGACGTCACTCAGATTCTCTAAACGTCCGCCGAAAACCTCGCCGATAGCCTGATGGCCAAGGCAGACACCGAGGATGGGCTTGCGCCCGGCGTAGGTGCGGATAACGTCGCAGAGCAGTCCCGCCTCCGATGGGATGCCAGGACCGGGGCTGAGTACTATCTTGCTGTAGACTTCGAGGTCGGGAAGCTGGAACTGGTCGTTACGCAGCACGGTGACCTCTGCTTTCAGTTCACGTAGCAGGTGTGCTAAGTTAAAGGTGAACGAGTCGTAGTTGTCGATGATGGCTATTTTCATAATTGTGCTGCTTTTTCTATGGCGCGACGCAGCGCACCCAGTTTGTTGTTTACTTCTTGTAACTCATACTCTTCGTTGCTCTTGGCAACAATACCGCCGCCAGCCTGGAACCACAGTTCTCCGCCTCGCGATACGAATGTGCGGATGGTGATGGCCTGATTCAGCGAGCCGTCAAGTCCAATGATGCCGATGCAACCGCCGTAGGCTCCACGGTTATGTGGCTCGTACTCGCTGATGAGCTGCATGGCGCGCACTTTCGGCGCACCACTGAGCGTACCGGCAGGGAAGGTGTCGATAAACGCCTTGATGGAATCCTTGTCGGAATCCAGTTCGCCGCTGACACGGCTGACCAGATGGATGACGTGTGAATAATACTGGATGTCCTTGTAATAGTCAACCTTGACGCCATGACAGTTGCGTGAGAGGTCGTTGCGGGCCAGGTCGACGAGCATGACGTGCTCAGCGTTCTCCTTCGCGTCGTTGCGCAGGAACTCAGCGCCCTTGCGGTCTGCCTCAGCGTTGCCCGTGCGCTTGGTCGTGCCTGCTATGGGGTCGATGTATGCCTTTCTGCCCTCTATCCGGCAGTGCGTCTCAGGACTTGACCCGAAAATACGGAAACCGCCGAAGTCAAAATAGAAGAGGTAGGGCGAGGGATTGATGCTGCGCAGGGCGCGATAGAGTTTGAAGTCGTCGCCTTCAAAACGCTGTATGAAACGGCGGGAGAGTACAATCTGGAACACATCGCCGCGTAGGCAGTGCTGGATGCCCCGCCGTATGTTGGCCTTGTGCTCCTCGTCGGTCAGTGTCGAACTGACGTCGCCAACAGGATGGAAGCCGTATTCGCGGACGTTGTTGCGGTTCATGGCCTTCTGGACGGCGTCTATATCCGTAGCATCGCCCATCGTCACCATCTTCAATTGGTTGTTATGGTGGTCAAAGACGATGACTGTCTTGTATAGGACGTAGAGCACGTCGGGTGCATCGTTCCGTTCCTGCGTCTCGTCTTTCACGGCAATGTTCTCAAAATAGCGTACCGCATTGAAGCTGGTATACCCGAAGAGACCGCAGGCGTTGGCGTCGTCGCCCTCGACGTGGATGTGGTCGATAAGGGCGTGGATGGCATCGGCAGAGCTGAAGTCAGCACTTAACGGTTGCGTGAAAGTCTGGCTGTCAGGGTAGGTGACGGTGGCCAGTCCATGGCCGATAGCTACTGAGGCTATGGGATGGATACCGATAAACGAGCGTGAATTGCTCTGGTCATGATAGTCGGAACTCTCCATCAGTGCGCTCTGCGGATAGAGGTCTCGCAGTCGCATATAGACCCCGACAGGTGTGTAGAGGTCGCCCAGGATGGTACGGCTTGTTGTTGTAAAATTAAAAACTTCCATAATTTCCAGCTAAGTTTTTGTTGTTAAGATAAGTCTCTATGTCTTTGTCGCCGCGGCCGCTGACCGTCAGCACCACAACGTCGTCGGGCTTGAACTGCATCTTCGACAGGGCTGCTACGGCATGGGCTGACTCTATGGCCGGTATGATACCCTCCATACGTGTCAGCTCGTAGCCTCCACGGATAGCCTCGTCGTCGTTGATGGAGAGCACTTGTGTCCGTCCCTGCTTGGCCATGTTGCAGTGCATGGGGCCAACGCCGGGATAGTCCAGACCGGCACTGATGGTAAATGCCTCCTGTATTTGGCCGTCCTCATCTTGCATGACGAGCATCTTTGCGCCGTGCAGTATGCCTACCGTGCCGCGATGGATGGTGGCGGCGGTGTAGTCAGTGTCCCAACCGTGGCCGCCAGCCTCTGCCAGTACTATTTTCACGCGGTCGTCGTTCATATAGTGGTAGATGGTGCCAGCAGCGTTTGAGCCGCCGCCGATGCAGGCAACAAGATAATCAGGGTAATTGCGCCCGATCTTCTCTTCTAACTGCCATTTTATTTCTTCAGAGATGATGCTTTGCATGCGCGCTACCAAGTCAGGGTAGGGGTGAGGTCCCATCGTTGAACCAACGATATAAAAGGTGTCGGCAGGGTGGCAGCACCAGTCGCGGATGGCCTCTGAGCAGGCGTCGCTCAGCGTCATATTGCCCGTGCGGACAGGATGCACCGTGGCACCCAGCATCTTCATGCGCTCGACATTGGTGTGCTGGCGTTCCACATCCGTTGCTCCCATGAACACCTCGCACTGCATACCCATCAGGGCGCATACCGTGGCCGTGGCCACACCGTGCTGTCCGGCGCCCGTCTCTGCGATGATGCGTGTCTTACCCATCTTTTTCGCTAACAGAATCTGTCCGACGGTGTTGTTAATCTTGTGGGCGCCGGTGTGGTTCAAGTCTTCGCGCTTCAGATACAGCTGGTAGCCGTAGTGCTCGCTCATCCTGCGGGCATAATAAAGTGGCGAGGGACGTCCCACATAGTCGCGCAGCAGGGCGTGGTACTCCGTTTTGAATTCCTCGCTCTCGATGATGCCAAGGTACTGCTCTTGCAGGTTCTTGACCGTGGCATAGAGAATCTCGGGCACGTAGGCACCGCCAAACTCTCCGTAAAATCCGTTTTCGTCTACTTGATAGTTCATATATAAAAGTTTTTGGTTGTTCCTTTTAATGGAAAGAGGCCCGTCGCAAGAACGACAGGCCTCTTTTATTTCTTTACGCTCCCTCCGTGGGGTACGTGGCTATCTTCTCACGATTGTCCGAATCTTGAGTTGCGCCACCACCAGAAGTTTGCTGTTATTGTTGCCATTTTGCTTGTTTTTTATTTGTTTTCGGCTGCAAAGTTACATATTTTCTTTTAATCACCAAACTTTTTGCCGTTTTTTTTATAAAAAGTGCTCAAGGCTGCGTCAGAAGTGGAGAGAGATGACATAACGCATACCCCACCGAGGGCTTGAAGGCAGTTCGGTATAGTTCAGGCGGCGTACATACTCTGCATTGAAGAATCTGAAGATGTTGTGTATGCCAACCACAATCTCCGCGTATGGCTTTTTCGGGTCCATCACGTTGGCCCCTTCGGGGAAGTACATCAGACGTGAATTGCCGGCATTCTCGGGCAGCATGGGGTTGTTCTTGTCCGACAGGTCGCCCCATAGCATACGCACACCGATGAACTCGCGCCAGTTCCACTTCTTGATGATGGGCAGCCGGTTGAAGATTTTTCCGTTCAAGTCCCACGACAGCATGAGCGACGCATAGCGGTCGTTAAGGAATTCCATTGTATTGATGAGGCTGAACATCTCCGGCAGTATGATGTACGACTGGTTGGCAGCGGGGTGGATGAGCAGCGGGTATGGCACTTGGCTCCACTGTATGCCCGCCTTCAGGCTTGCGTCGATTTTTCCCCAGCTGCTGCCTAACCAGAAACGCTTGAAGATGTGTGCCTCGGTATAATGGTAATTGTATTCACCACCGAAGACGTCGTTGTAGCCACGGGTGTAAGTGAGGCTGAAGACAGGCGCATCGAGATTGATGACGCGGCGGCGCAGTTTGTTATTGATGTATGTCTCACCGGGGGCATAGCGCAGTTTAGCGGTCACCTCGGTGGTGCGCATGTACTCGCCGTTACCCGTCCTTTGTTGCTCTTCTACAGGGAGTGGCTGTTGGTCCAACCGGCGGAACGACATGGCACCGCAGGCCTCGTTCTCCTCCATCTTACCGCTGATGGTAGCTTTCAGTCCCCAGTTTGTCTCGTACTCGAATGTAGCTTGCTGGCGGTCGAATGTCATCATCTTATTCGTTTCTGCCCACTTCAGTGCCACCATGAAGTTATCCTTGTCGGTATCCATAAAGCGGTCGCCGGGCGAGCATACGTCACGTGAGGACTGGATGGTCAGTGTGCGACGCGGGAATTCGTGTGGCAGGTATTTCTTGGCATTTAGCGAGAAAGTAGCTTCAGCGTTGTAATAGTTCTTGTGACTGCCCCATCCGCGCGCAATATATCCTGAGAGAAACAGGTGCTTGTTCAGGTTGGCCGTTGTCTTGGCGCTGAAGCGACTTCGCCATCCATCGACGTAGTTATGCGTCAGGATGGTGTTCACCGGACAGATATCGATGTAGTTGGGATTGCTCGTTTCTATGGAGTTCTCAAAGAGTGCTTTCAAGCCAGTGATGATATACTTGAAGCCCTTGATATTGGTGATGTTCTCTATGAACCTGTCCATGCGCTTCTCACTCTTGGTGAGTTCCACCTGTCGGTATTGTTGCCAGAACTCCTTGTCGCGCATCTGGGCGTCAGCTTCGGTCACCTCTTTCTTGGCCCCCTTGAAGAGCTTGAATGGGATGGGGTCGAAAGCGTAGTCCGACAGGCGGGTGGTGCGGGTGACAATGACGCTGGCCGTGATGAAGTCGAACAGTTTCAGTTCTGTCACCATATCGTCCTTGGTCAGCACCCACTGGCCGTCGGCCGTCCGTGCGTATTCCTGGGCAATCTGCATCTGGTCGACAAAGTTGACGGTACTCTGCTTGGGAACGGTCATCTCGCAGCGGCGGACATGAAGTGTTGAGTCGTCCAGGATATACAGTTCGCCACGGAAACCCATGTCGTGCAAGTTGTTTGGCAGGAATTGCAAGTGTATACAGCGGTCGCCGTCGACGGCCAGCGTGTCTTCGATGTAATAGCGATAGAAACTGATGCCTTCTTCAGAGATGGGCGACACGAAAGGATATTGCAATAGGCGTATGCGGTCCTGGTAGAGGTCAACGTTGGTGAAGACGTCCTTGACGACGGTATTGATGATGTCGCCAGTCTGGAAAAGGTCGTTGACACCTGTCGACTGTTGTCCGGTGATGATGGTCTTTTCCGATTTCGGGTCGCGGCGGTAGACTTTCTGCGAAACGGTCTCGTCTACCGATATGGGCAGGATGAGTTTCCCCGTGTACGGACTTGTCTCTATCTGGTCAAGGAGCCACGGGTGGTTTGAAAAGGGCTTCGACTCCAGCTGTTCAGGTTTCAAGTCGTTCAAGGCTAAAGTAATTTTCTCGTACTTGTTGTACTGGTAGAAATCGTTCACGCCCAAGTCCGTTTTCTTCTTTGCTGCTACAACGCGGCGCATCAGCTCCACAGCCGGGTTGTTCTTGCGGCTGTAGCGACTGCGGCTGGACTTGACGGTCACCTCCTGCAGTTGGCGCTTGTCGGGTTTCAGGGTGATGTTCAGGCGGTTTTTCGTTTTTTCGCTGATGCGTACAATACGCGGCTTATAGCCTACGGCACTGAACGTGAGGTTCCATCCCTCGTGGCGTGCAATCTGGAAGTTTCCGAAGGCATTGGCAATCGCCGAGACGTGGTGTCCTTCGTAGACGACGCTTGCGAAGCCGATACTGTCGCCAGTCTCAGCATCCTTCACAACGCCCGTTATCAGCTGTGCCTTCACAGGCAATAGCCCTGTCAGTAGGAGGACTATCAGTAGGAAGCAGTTTTTTCGGAAGTTCATTTAAATGTGAAATTTGAAAACTTGTATTCAGTGTAGTTACCGGCCTTCTCGTTCATACGGAGCGAGCGTAGCTCTGATGTCTTGCTGTCAATGGTCAACTGGAATGACGTGAACATCATGCGACGGGCAGCTTTCTTCGAGTCGGCTACTGGTGTGATGGTAAGCACCACCGTTGTTCCCTGTTCCGTGATTTTCAGGTCGCTGAGTTTGCTGATGTCTTTTTGTCCGCCAGAGAGAATACTCTCGAAAACTGCCTGGAACGTGGCAAACTGCGGGTTCTTGTCACTGCTGGTCTTGTGCTTATGTCCTTTGACAATCATCGTAAACTGGTTGCCCTGCATCAGTAGCTGATCCTTCCCTTCGGCGATGGTGATGATTACTTCTGCTGGCGACTTCATGGTGAGTGTGCCTTTGACGGTCTCATCCTTTGTCAAGGCAGCCTTATGGGTGGTCTTGGTGACGTTAGCGGTTACGTTAGTTGCCTTCTTGTAACGAGCGACAGCCTTCTGGAAAACGGTGCTCTGTGCCAGGGCGACTGTTATTTGACAGAGGAGCGTCATTAAAAACAATACTTTTCTCATATTCATCTTTTAATCTTGTGGGTTTAATATGTTTTGGACTGTCAGCTTGGCGGTCATGGCTACGCCTTCAAGTCCGTGTAGTATCAGGTTCTGTCCCGTCAGCAGCAGGTTGCTGATGGGCGTCCGTGGCGATAGCATCGTTGTCAGTAGCGTTCGGCAATCCTTGCGCAGCCCATAGGCAGAACCGCAAGGTGTCAGCGTGTAGTCACGGTATGTCAGCGGCGTACTGGTATATAGTGCGTCGATGGCGGCCGATAAGCCCGGTATCTGCTCTTCAGCTAAGGCGATACAGGCTTCTGCCATACGCTGTTTCATGGCTTTATAGTCGTCGCCCCGTTTGCCGACACTTGTCTTCTCCCACGGTTGGCAGTGGCTCCAAGCCATCGGTGTCAGTAAGTCTATCTGCAGCGGTTGGCTTTCAGAGGGCACCCGACAGCAGACCATCACTCTGTCTACGTCGTCTGGCGTATCCCATACATTGGCCTTTCGGTATATGAATTTGTTGTGGTTGAAGTACGACAGACGCCCTGGCTTCAGGACAAGAGATGCCGTGAACATGCCGGACGTGTTCTCCAGGACGTTGATGCGCCGCCGGAACAGTCTCTTCAAGAGCGTGCTTTCCTGAACCATGTCGAACGTCAAGGCGGGATGGACGTCGCTAATGAAGACATCGCCTTCCAGCGTTTCGCCATTTCGGCAATGGGCGGCTGTGATGCGGCCGTCGTGCTCGGTCAGCTGGGCTACCTCGTGGTCCATGCGTATCTCCCCGCCGTTAGCCTTGATGCCCTCTGTCAGAGCCTGTACTATCAGGTTTCCGTCGCCTTTCAGCCGCCAGCTGCTTTGAATGAAACTGCTTTGGCCGTGAGCAAAGTGGAAGAGTGGTAGCGACTCCCGGCGCAGTTCTGTCTTCAGTGACGTGCCAGCCAGCACATTTATCAGCAGCGGGTCGCTGAACTGGCGAGTGAGATAGCTGTAGGCTGATGTCTCGCCAATCTCCTTTGCTGTTGGCAGGTTTCGTAGCAGGTCGGTATAGCGGTATAGTGCTTCACGTTCAGCGGGAAATCGTTTGGCCAGTGTCTCCGCAAAGTTGTCATAGCCTTCGGCAAAGGCGAATGTCTCGTGACCGATAGTGACGCGGTCGAAACCGTCGGCATCCAGTCTGTGCCATGGCAGTCGTAGCAGTCCCAGTTCGTCGAAGAGTCCGTGCAGGGCTTGCCCCTCGCCGAGTCCGCCGACATAGTGCAACCCCGTGTCTAACATCATGCCTCCACGGCGGTAGCTCTGTATGCATCCGCCGGGCTGATGCTGGCGCTCGAGCACCGTCACTTTCCAGCCAGCCTTGGCCATGAGCAGACCGCATGAAAGACCGCCGAAACCACCTCCGATGATGATAGCATGCTTCTCCTTCATGGGCTGTTGCGGTTAAGCCATCTGTAGATGGCAGGCTGAAGAACGTATGAGAGAATGATGGCCGACAGCAGTCCCACCAGCGTGGAGAAACCTACGGAGCGGATGGCGGGATGGCTAGCCAGCAGCATACTGCTCACGGTAATCATAAGGATGAGTGCACTGAGCAGGATGGCGGTCTTGTGGTAACTGAGCTGTTGCGAATCCTTGGCAGTCAGTCCGTTCATGACGAAGATGCTATAGTCAACACCGATGCCGAAGATAAACGTCGAGATGATGATGCTGATAAGGTTGAAGCGCACGCTAAAGATGTTCATAACGCCTAACACGACGAGCCAGCTCAGCAGAATGGGCATGAAACTTAATACGGCGAGCTTCCAGCGGAAGCGGAAGCTGACGAGCAGTACGACGAAGACGAAAACCATCGACAGCCATTGCAGCACGTCAAAGTCATTGCTCATCTGCATCAGTGTTGCCGTCGTATAATAATAGGTGTCGAGAACCAACAGGTCTGGGTCGCTGGCCACGGCGTCGCAGATACGTATGTAGTCGCTCTCGCTGCTGCGCACGGAGTCATTGGCGCAGCGGACGGAAGTGAAGCACAGGTAGTCGCCGCCGTAGCTTTCTTCCATCAGTGTCGACTGGTAGCCGGGAGGGATAAGTCCTGCTTCGTAGAGCTTGTCGGACTCATACTCGGCCTGAGCCGTTTCGAAGAACGTTTCGAAAGCCTCGGGGCGTAGCTCTGCCTGCGGTGCCGTTTCCGCAATCAGTCGTCTGGCGAGCGAGAGTCTTTCCGGTGTCCAGTAATGCTGCCAGGCGTTAATGCGCTCCTGTTGTTCCTTGAGTGATACGAAAATCTTGTTGGTGTGTGTATAGTCTTTCACCAGCCCTAACTGCTGCAGCGAGTCGAGCTTGTGCTCTAATGCGGCGAAATGCTCAATGGCCTCCTCCATGGTGCGTCCTTTGCTGGCAAAGTATTTTTGCTTGTCGCCGGTAGAAGTCTTTTCGCGGAGCACGTTCTCCGAGTGTTCCGTCAGTGCGTCGTCATAGCCCAGGTTGTGCATGTCGGCGTCAAATTGGGTGCCCCGCCATAGATAGGACGTGATGCTCACAACGAGTACGATGGCTATCAGTATAAGGAGTGGCTTGCTGCGGTCGATGGGATAGTTGTTGATACGGTCTATGAGCTGGAAGTGGCTGGCATTGGCCTTTGCCGGCAGCATTTGTGGCAGATAGACCAGCGAGAAGAGTGTGGTGCCAAGAATGGCTAAGGCGGCAAAGATGCCGAAGTCCTGTAGTAAGTCGGTCTTGATGAATATGAGTCCTGCAAAGGAGCCGATGGTGGTCAGGCATCCTAATAACACGGGCTTCGTCTGGTCTCGCAGTGTCTGTTCCGCGTCACCAATATATTTGTCGTGTGTCAATACGTGTAGCACATAGCTGAGTGCCACGCCGAGGACGACACCGCCTATACCGAGAGCCAGAAGCGAGAACTGCCCTTTCAACCAGTACATCATGCTGAGCGAGAACAGTGTTCCGAAGACAACCGGTATCAGGAGTAAGGGAATCGTGTCCCATCGCCGGAAAATCAGCATGAGCAGTAGCAGAACCAGCAGCGTGGCACCGCTGATAGTCGTTGTCAGGTCGTGCTTGATTTGTGTTGAGTTGTAGAAGCCGCTGGCCGGAGTGCCGTGGTAGCTGATACGCACGCCGGGGTGGGACAGGGCAAACTGCTCAATCGCCGTGTTAAGCATCTGGAACATAGCCGAACCTTGGCCAGTATTGGTGGCCGAGAACTGTGGCGTGATAAAGGCTATGCATACCGTTGAGTCGGGAACGAAGAAGTGGTTGTCAATGGTCTTGTAGCTACCGGTACTCATCATTGGTTCCAGCTGTCGTACCAGCACGTTGCGCATGCCGATAGGGTCCATTTGTATCAGTTCTGGAAACATACTGCCGAATTCCCCTTCCAGGTCCTCGCGGTTTTGTCTCATCTGCCGCGTCATGTGTTCGCGGGTCAGCAGTGTGTCGAAGGCAGCGTAAGCTGTCGTGTCGATGTATGATGCCAGGTGCTCTGACAGATAGTCAATACCGTCGGTCATCAGGTCCTCTGGTAAGCAGTAGAACACGTCGGCAATGGTGTGGGTGGCCGAGTCGCGCGTCGTGACAGTGTCGATGAAGCTGTCGCAGACGGCGATAAGGTCAGAATATTCGGTCTCCTTCGAGACTTTCTCGAAGAGTAGGAAAGTCTTATCCTTGATTTTCAGATTGGCAAAGGCCAGTTTCGTCGTGCCATCCTCGTTTTTCGACGACGGCATCAGTTTGTCAATGTCTTCTTCTAAGTGGATGCGTGTGGCAAAATAACCGAAGAAGACGAAAAGTGCAGCCATTGATAGCCAGCAGACGCCCCGATGACTGCGGAAGAACCGGTAAATCCGGATAAATAGTTCACTCATTGAATGAATATTGACTTTCTATCCTTGATGATGGCCTGTAGCGTGGCTGCTGACAGCACACCGATAGCCACAGGCCATCATCATTGGAAAGTGAAGTGAAATGCGTCTTTTGATGTACTCATCTTGCATTATGCGGGCAGATGACGCTCAATGTAGTCATAGAGGTTGTCAAATGTCTGAATCTGAGGCAGGTCGCTCACGGGGATGGTAATCTTGTACTCCTGCTGCACCAGGGCAATCAGGTCTACCAGGTTGATACTGTCCAGTCTGAGTGTGTCTTTCAGGAGGGCATCGGGGGTGAATTCACTTTCTTCGATTTCGAACTCTTCAGCCAGTAGGCTGTTCACGTGGTTTTTGATTTCTTCTTTTGTCATGATTGGTTATATGTTTTTGATGATTAATGTCGAATTGGTACCGCCAAAGCCGAACGAGTTGCTGAGGAATATGTCGAAGTGGGTCTGGATGCGTTCTGGCAGCACGTTGATACAGGCCGTCTCCTCGTCAGGGTTCTCAAAGTTCAGTGAGCCAGCAATGAAGTCGTTTTTCATCATCAGCGTCGAGTAGATGATTTCCGATGCTCCTGCCATCCACATCTCATGGCCGGTCTGTCCTTTGGTCGATGTCACAGGTACGCGGTAGTTGCCGAAAATCTGGGCAATGGCCTGGGCCTCGCGACTGTCACCGATATGCGTCGACGTGGCATGGGCATTCACGTAACCGATATCCGTAGGCTTTAGTCCTGCACTCTGGAAGCATAACTCCAGCGAGCGTGCCGGGCCGGCTACGTTTGGCGTCGAGATATGGTCGCCGTTGCCAGAGAATCCCCAGCCGACAATCTCTGCCAGGATGGGGGCACCACGCTTGACAGCGTGTTCGTAGCTTTCGACGATGAGTGTGGCAGCGCCGCCGCTGGGCACCAGTCCGTCACGGTCGCGGTCGAAGGGGCGGCTGGCCTTCGTCGGCTCGTTCTCACGCTTAGAGAAGGTCTGTAGTCCGTCGAACGCAGCTATACCGTACATATTGTTCTCTTCGGCACCGCCGCAGACGATACAATCCTGTAAGCCATTCTTGATAAGCAGGAATGCCAGACCCAGGGATTGGGAACCGGAGGCGCAGGCGGCTGAAGCCGTGAGGTTGATGCCTTTCAGATGGAACAAGGTGGCCAGGTTCATCGTCACCGTAGAGTTCATCGACTTGAAAATGGCACCACTACCGCAGGCCACTGTAGAGCCAGCCTGACGGAACTTGTCGAGTGCCACCATGGTGTCTTCGGCCACTGAGTCGTTGCCGTAGATGACACCTACTTCATGGCTGTCGATGTAGTCCTGGTCTAAACGGGCGTGCTGAAGTGCCTGTACTGTGGCAATATAGGCGTATTGTGCCTCCTCGGGCATCAGCTGGCGCTGATTGCGGTTCAGGACTTTCTTTAAGTCTGCTTTGGGGACGTTGCCGCATAACGGCGAACAGAAGCCTGCATCCTTACGCTCCTGACTGAAGATGATACCACTCTTTCCTTCGTAAAGCGACTGGCTCACCTCGTCAAGTGTCGTTCCTAGACACGACCAGATGCCCATTCCTGTTATTACAACTCTTTTTTCCATATATGTATATCTGTTTTAATCCTTAATGCTTTTCACGAAGCATCTTCTGCGTTTCACATACTGCGGATTCAGGGGCTTCCACTGCGACAGCTCCTTGATGTTGTCCTCCAGCTGCGGACCAGTTTCTGCCCACGTGTAGCCACACCTATTATATATAGGTATCAGGTCGTCGAAGAACAGTGCGTTGACGCCCAGTCCCTGATAGTCGGGGCGTACGGCCACTAACAGCATTTCCGTGCTGTCCTCGTGGCTGAATTTCATTGAGCGGAGCAGCGGCCACCATCCGAATGGCCATAGGCGCCCCCCGGACTGTTGTAAGGCATGCGCCAGACTGGGCAGTGTCACGGCGATGCCCACCAGTTCGCCCTCGCTATTCTCAATCATCGGTATGAGTTGCATGTCCATGAGCGGCACATACTTCTTCAAGAACTCTTCGGCTTGTCGGGGCGACAGGGCAGAGAAGCCGAAGATGGGGGCGTATGCCTCGTTCAGCAGGTCGAATATCTTTTGGCCGTATCCGCCCTGCAAAACGTCTTTGGCCGTTTTTTTCTCTACTTTCAGTCCCACCGTCTCACGGGCGTATTGCGCCACACGCCTGAATCTGGCAGGCACCTCCTGCGGGATGTTGATGCGTACCTGCAGCCAGTCAACTTCTTTCACGAAGCCGAGCTGTTCCAGATGCTTTGGATAGTAAGGCAAATTGTAATAGGCTGTCATTGACCCCATGAGTTCGAAGTCTTCCACCAGCATACCCTCCTTGTCAAAGTCGGTGATTCCCATCGGTCCTTGCAGCGTGTCCATACCCTGTTGGCGTCCCCAGTGGGCTACAGTGTCAAGCAGTGCAGATGATACCTCCTGGTCGTCAATGAATTCTATCATCGAGAATCTCACGACTTGCCGATTCCAGGTCTTGTTGGCCTTGCGGTTTACCACGCCGACGATGCGTCCTACGGGTTCACCATCTTTGTAGGCCACGAAAGGTTGTATGCTGCTAAACTCCAAGCCTGCATTGTAGCGGGGATTAAACAGGCGGCGTATGTCAGACCGGAAATCAGGCACGTACTGGGCGCATCCGCTGTAGATACGTGCCGGTAAGTCCAAAAAGTCCTTCATGCGCTTGGGACTATCTGCCTTGGCAACCTTTATACTCATTGTTTTTCTTCACATTTTTCAGTTTGCAAAGGTAATCATTTTTTGTCTGAAAACCAAAAAACAACTTATAGTTTTTGCTAATTGCCGTTAATTGTTGTCAAATCGAGCATAAATAGTTCCAAATGGTACAAAAAGCACTTTGTTGACGCTCGGAGTTTCAATGTAAGCGCGCACAATGTTAAATTTGTGAATTTGTAACAAAAAAATTTGCAAGTTACAAGATAATGTACTATTTTTGCCCCCGATAAGACACTTTATCTGCAATTGCAGACCACCTTATCAATAATATTAAGTGGATGGCAGCGTCCTGCGCCATCCACATTTTTTGTCTCCACTCTGGTGTTCAGGCCAGTGCAGTCAGGTCTTGTTCGGAAATGTATTTCAGGCCGTTCTGGAGTATCGTTTCGCGAGCCTGTTCAGCATTGTCGGTACGGAAGATGAGTATCCCCTTGCCGTTCAGCAAGAATGAGTACATATAAGTGATACTGATGCCAGCCTTCGAGAAGGTTTCTACGGCGTCGGCAGCACGTCCGGGCTGGTTGTCCAGCTCGATGGCGAAGACGTCGCTCTGTGCGACGGCCACCCCGGCCTTCTTCAGCTCTTCGTAGGCGCGTTGCGGTTCGCTACAAATGAGGCGGTAGATGCCATACTCTGCCGTGTCGGCAATGGTTGACGCTACAATCTGGATGCCAGACTGCTTGAGAACTTCCAGCACCTTGATGAGCGTGCCCGACCGGTTCTCAATGAAAATAGATAACTGATTGATAGTCATAATAGTCTTGTTTTTTATTTCGATTATTCGATTATTTGATGATTTGTTTTATCGTTTATTCGATTAATCGTTTAAACGATTCCTCGTTAAAACGATTCCTCACTGATAAACCTTTCTCTTGTCGACGACGCGGACGGCCTTGCCTTCGCTGACGGGTAGCGTGCCTTTCGAGACGAGACGGATGCGGGGCTTCAGCAGAATTTCGTCGCCTATCTGTCGGCGCAGTTCGCCTTCCAGTGCCTGCAGCTTGTTGTAGTCGTCGGTGCCCTCGTTCACTTCTACCTCGACGGTCATCTGGTCGTTGTTGTCCTCAGTGGTCAGTGTGATGAGGTAGTTCGTGCCCACCTCGGGGAACTTCATCAGAATCTTCTCAATCTGAATGGGGAAGATGTTGACTCCTCGCAGCACAATCATGTCGTCGGAACGGCCACGCATACGGTCGAGACGGACGTGATTGCGGCCACAGGGACAACTGCGTCCCAGCACACGGGTCAGGTCGCGGGTGCGATAGCGCAACAGTGGCATAGCCTCGCGGCACAAGGACGTGAGCACCAGCTCGCCGATTTCGCCGTCGGGCACGGGTTCCAGCGTCTCGGGGTCTACAATCTCTACGATGTAGTAGTCTTCCCAGAAATGCAGACCGTTCTGCTCGGGACATTCGAAGCCTACGCCAGGTCCGCACATCTCGCTCATGCCGAACGAGTTATAAGCCTTGACGCCCATCATGTCCTCAATACGCTTACGCTGTTCCTCGGAGTGAGGCTCGGCACCGATGGCCAGCACCTTCAGCTTCGTGTCGCGGCGCGGGTCGACGCCCTCTTGCTGCATCACCTCATAGAGTCGGGTGACATACGAGGGGATGGCGTGCAGGGCCGTTGTTCCGAAATCCTTGATGAACTTTATCTGGCGCAGCGAGTTACCGGCAGCTGCAGGTACGGTGAGCATACCTAAGCGCTCGGCACCGTACTGGAAGCCCAGACCGCCCGTGAACATACCGTAGCCAGAGGAGTTCTGGAACACGTCGTCGGGGCGCAAGCCTACCATCCAGAGGTTACGGGCCACCTGGTTGGCCCATTCGTCCAGGTCTTTCTGTGTGTGCAGGATGACGGTGGGGTTACCTGTCGTTCCGCTCGATGAGTGCAGGCGTACACAGTCCCTGAGGGGTACGCAGCTCATGCCGAAGGGATAGGTCTCACGCAAGTCCTGCTTGGTGGTGAAGGGAATCTTGCGCACGTCGTCCAGTGTCTTAATGTCGTCGGGGGTGATGCCCGCCTCCTTGAATTTTTTCTGGTAGAACTCGTTGTTCATGCAGTGGCGCACAGTCTTCCGCAGGCGCTCCAGCTGGAGTGCCTCAATCTGTTCGCGACTCATGGTCTCGAATTCCGGGTTGAAATAGCGACTCTCCCCCGACCCCTCCCTGTGAGGGAGGGGAGTAGATACTTCTTGCATTGTTTTGTTTCCTAACTCCATTTTTTATTGTTTAATATAGTCTGATATTTCGTCTGTTACTTTTTTAGTGTCATAAAGAACTTCTTCGTTCGTAAACCGGATGATGTGATAGCTAATCACTCCCCTCCCTCACAGGGAGGGGTTGGGGGTGGGTCTACAGTTTACGTTTGTCTATAACGTGGGCACTCTTGCCTTGCGAGCGCTCGATGGTGCCGGGAGCTTTCAGCTGTACCTTGGCTGAGATGCTGAGCACGCTCTTCAGTTTCGAGGCCAGCTTCTTCTCCAATGTCTCGATGGCAGCCGGCGTGTCGAAGATGCCGGTGAAGTGTTCCTGACGGATTTCCACCTGAACCTGCAGCGTGTCGAGGTTCCTTTCGCGGTCGACGACGAGCAGGTAATGGGGCGCGAACTCCGGCATGCTGAGTACGACGCTCTCCACCTGACTGGGGAATACGTTGATACCGCGGATGATGAGCATATCGTCCGAACGGCCTTCAATGCGTCCCATGCGGACATTGGTGCGGCCGCAGTCGCACGTGCCGGGCAACAGCGAGCAGAGGTCGCGGGTACGGTAGCGGATGACCGGCATACCCTCCTTGGTCAGCGTGGTGAACACCAGTTCGCCCGTCTGTCCGGCGGGCAGGGGCTCCAATGTCGTGGGGTTGATAATCTCGGGGTAGAAGTGGTCTTCGTTGATATGTGAGCCGTGCTGCATCTGGCACTCGTAGCTGACGCTGGGACCCATCACCTCCGACAGTCCGTAGATGTTGTAGCCTTTCAGCCCCAGGCGTTCTTCAATCTCCTTACGCATACTCTCCGTCCACGGCTCTGCACCGAAGGCACCGACGCGCAGCTTGATGTCCTCCTTGCGAATGCCCAGTTTCTCCATCGTCTCGGCCAGATACAGGGCGTACGACGGTGTGCAGGCCAGACCGGTGATACCCAGGTCGCGAATCAGCTTCAGGTGCTTTTCCGTGTTACCAGTTCCGGCAGGGATGACCGATGCTCCGAGGTGCTCTACGCCGTAGTGAGCACCCAGGCCGCCGGTAAACAGTCCGTAGCCGTAGGCCACGGAGAAGATGTCGTTACGGGTGACGCCGAAGGCGGTCAGACAGCGGGCCATACACTCGCTCCATACACCGATGTCCTTGCGGGTGTAGCCCACGATGGTAGGATTGCCCGTTGTTCCACTCGAAGCATGTACGCGGATTATCTCGCTCTGCGGTGCGGCCTGCAGGCCGAAGGGATAGTTGTCGCGCAGGTCCTTCTTCGTCGTGAAGGGCAGCTTGCGGATGTCCTCGATGGTCTGTATGTCATCCGGACGGATGTCCATCTCTTGCAGTTTGTTACGATAGAAGGGAACGTTGTGGTAGACGTACTCCACAATTTTGTGCAGGCGCTTGCCTTGGAGCGCGCTCATCTCGTCGCGGCTCATGCACTCTTTGTTTGGATTCCAAATCATTTTAGTCTTTTCTCGGTTGTTTGTATGGTTTTAATTGTTTCCCTTGCCTGCAAAAGTACTGCTTTTCTTTCGTTCTGCCAAAAAAATCGCTAAAAAAATAACAGATTAATAGTTTTTGGCTCTTGTTCGTACAGAAAAGACAGCAAAAAGTTTTGCCATTTCAAAAATAATCACTAATTTTGCAGCAGTACAATAAAAAGAAAATGGAAAAGAACTCACATAATGATGTCGTTTGCGAACCTGCAGCTTCCCTACTGTATGGTATGAGTGAAGGCTTGAGAAATAGTGGACTCCTCAGTCAGGTTCGAGGTCTTAGTCATGAGGACAAGGCTTGTCTTATACGTTATATCTATGAGATAGATGAGCAAGATGCCGATGCGTACAATGAAATCAAGGACGATAATCAACCATATACAATGGAAGAGTTGAACGCCCGCATTGATGAGGCTGAGGCAGAGATAGATCGTGGCGAAGGAAAGACCTTCGAAGAAATGATGTCAGGATTCAAACAACAATTATTATGGCTCAAGTGATATGGCAGAAGCGCGCAGAAAACGAACTTTATAGGTATGTTGTTAATGGATTTCTTGAGTTTGGAGAGACGACTGCTAACAAATTCTCAGCCAAGGTTGCTCACATCAATGACGATCTCGCCAAATACCCAGAGACAGGATTTCCAGAGCCTTTACTGAAAGACAGGAAGAAATTGTACCGTGCGCGTCATATTGTGGGTCGATTCAAATTGATATATTATTATGCTAAGTCTTCTGATAAGGTGCATGTAGTTGACATCTGGGATACAAGACGTGAGCCATCAATGCTTTCTAAGAGAATAAAGCTATGATTAACAGACAATTATTACAGCCAGAGAGTATCGTCGTCATTGGCGGCTCTAACAATGTTCATAAACCTGGTGGCGCTGTCGTGCGTAACCTGCTTAGTGGAGGTTATCAAGGAACGCTCCGTGTGGTCAATCCTAAGGAGGACGAGGTGCAGGGCATTAAGGCATTTCACGACGCCCGCGAACTGCCGCCGACGGACTTGGCCATCCTCGTCGTTGCTGCCAAGTATTGTCCTGACTACGTACAGCTTCTGGCAGCCGAAAAGCATGTTCGCGCGTTCATTATTATTTCTGCCGGCTTCAGTGAGGAAACCCACGAGGGGGCCGAACTGGAGCAGCGCATACTCGACGTCTGTCAGGAGTATGGCTGTGCGCTCATTGGTCCCAATTGCATCGGCCTGCTCACCCGCTGGCACCACTCGGTGTTCACCAAACCTATTCCCCAGCTCAACCCCAAAGGCGTCGACTTCATCTCGGGCAGTGGTGCTACGGCTGTGTTTATCCTTGAGAGTGCCGTCAGCAAGGGCTTACAGTTCAACAGTGTCTGGAGTGTGGGCAATGGCCACCAGATAGGCATTGAGGCTGTACTGGAGTATATGGACGTACACTTCGACCCGCAACGCGATTCTATGGTGAAGTTGCTGTACATAGAAAACATTGCCGACCCTGACAAGATGCTCTACCACGCCACGTCGCTCATCCGCAAGGGCTGCCGCATCGCCGCCATCAAGGCTGGTTCGAGCGAGAGCGGAAGCCGTGCCGCCAGCAGCCATACGGGAGCCATCGCCTCCAGCGACTCTGCCGTTGAGGCCCTGTTCCGCAAGGCGGGTATCGTGCGCTGCTTTGGCCGTGAGGAACTGACCACCGTCGGGTGTATCTTCACGCTTCCGCGTTTCACTGGCAGGAATTTTGCCATCGTCACCCATGCCGGCGGTCCTGGTGTCATGCTGACCGATGCCCTGTCGAAGGGTGGCATGCAAGTGCCATCGCTGAAAGGACCTCTGGCCGACGAGTTGAAGGCTAAGCTCCTGCCAGGGAGTAGTGTGGCCAACCCCATCGACATTCTGGCTACCGGTGGTGCCAAGGAACTGGAACTGGCCATCGACTATTGCGAGAAGATGGAGAACATCGATGCCATCATGGTTATCTTTGGCACGCCGGGACTGGTGAAAATCTTTGAGGTCTACGACGTGCTTCACAAGAAGATTCTGGAGTGTCCCAAACCCATATTCCCCATCCTGCCCAGTGTCAATACTGCGGGGCCTGAGGTGCAGGAGTTCCTGAAGCGCGGCCACGTGAACTTCAGCGATGAGGTGACGCTGGCCACCGCGCTGACGCAGATCATGAAGACGCCGGAACCCACACGGTTTGAGGTTGAACTGTACGGTACGGACATATCGCGGCTGCACAAGCTGATAGACAGCATCGGGGAGAGCGGCTACGTCTCACCTGATATCGTACGCCAGATTCTCTCTTGTGCGGGTATTCCCATGGTTCCAGAACTCGTCTCCACCTCGAAGGACGAGTTGTCAGCCTTTGCCGAGAAGGTGGGATTCCCCGTCGTTGCGAAAGTGGTAGGCCCCGTTCACAAGAGCGATGTCGGTGGTGTGGCCCTGAACATCCGTTCGAAGGAGGTGCTTGGGGCTGAGTTCGACCGCATGATGCAGATTCCAGATGCCACCGCCGTCATGGTACAGAAGATGATCAAGGGTACCGAACTCTTCATCGGTGCCAAATACGAGGAGCGTTTCGGCCATGTCGTCCTCTGCGGTCTTGGCGGCATCTTCGTCGAGGTGCTCCGCGATGTCTCCTCAGGTCTGGCTCCGCTGAGCTACGAGGAGGCGTACTCTATGATTCATTCCCTGCGTGCCTATAAGATACTGAAAGGAACGCGAGGGCAGAAGGGTATCAACGAGCGGATGTATGCCGAGATTATCGTCAGGCTCTCAACCCTCCTGCGCTTTGCCACGGAGATTAAGGAGATAGACATCAACCCCCTGCTGGCCGACGAGAACGACGTCATTGCCGTCGATGCCCGTATACGAATTGAGAAGTAAAGTGTCGAGAGACCAACAACGCTTCGCGTGCGCGCGCGCCTACATGCAGGACTGCCGTTAGGTGACACCTCTTACACCAACCCTGAGTATCAGTAGTTTACAGAGATGTTTACCCGCACCAATGGTCGCACCAATGGTCGCACCAAGTGTCGCACCAGCCACTCCCAAAATGTTTCACGCCAAAGCTGGAAATCTCACGGCCTCTCACAAAAATTTCACGGCCTCTCAGAAAAATCTCACGGCCTCTCGTAAATGTTTCACGGTCTGCCACTATTCTTGCCTTTTTCTTGGCCGCTCGGCGCTTGCGACGCTTTGCTTGCAAAGAATGCGTCTCCTTGCGTCGCCGAGCGCCCTGGTGTCACCTTTGGTGCTACTATAGGTGCTACTACAGGTGCTACTTAGCTCTCAAAAGCAGCTACTGATTTTCAGGCAGTTAAGTGCCAGGTGTAAGAGGTGTCACCTATCTTCTCGGAAAAGATGTTCAGTGTCTGCCCTTCGTCGCCGATGGTCTGTGATGCCTTGCACTCGTCACCCTCGAACACATACACCGCAACAGGGTATGCCACCGTTGCACCATCGCCCGATGCTCCACGTGTCCGCACCTGTAGCACCGAGTTCTCCACTTGTCCGTTCCCGACACCACCGATGTCATCACCGAGTCCTTTCTCACACGCCGTCAGCCCCAGCACTGCCAGGGCTCTGGGTATGTGGCATCACCTTCTCCGTCTGGCTCGGCAGTGGCTAACGGCGTCTATCTGAAGACGACCGTCACCAAGTTTGGCCCCGTGTTCCCCAGCTCCTCCCTCGCATTTGACGCACTTATTGAGAGGCTGCATCTGCTTGAAGAGCGTTTTCATCAATAAAAACAACGTGGACTAAATCACAACATATAATCAAGCGACGATATGGAACAGAAATTCGGGAAAAATAGCATTCTTGGACGAGCCAAGCGGCCAAGCCGAGCGGACATTGAGGCGCTGCGCGAGTTTTGCGAGCGCTATGAGTTGCTGCTGCAGCGTTGCCCCGGCATTGTTGAGCATCTTGACTTACAAGACATCGCCTCGTTCCTGAACGTCACTCCCAAGACCATCAGCATGATCCGAAAGGATATCACTTTCGGCAAGGATTAGCCACAAATTTTACTAAAACTCTAAAAAAGTGGGAAAACCGTGACCAATTTTCATGGAAAGTTCGTAACTTTGCAGTGGAATTTCACATTAATACGTATTTATCATGGCAACAGTAGTATTACAGGTTCCAGATGAGAGCTTGGTTTCAAAGGTAAAGAACGCTTGCAAGATGCTTGTGGGCGTGACTTCTGTCAGGGTACAGAAATCGACTCCTAAAGTTGATGACATCACAAAAACTGCCCATTACAAAGAAGCTATGGATGATGTCAAGAATGGACGTGTTTATCACGCCAATAGTGTCGATGACATGTTTAAACAAATTCTTGGCTAATGTACAGTATTGACTATACTCATCAGTTCAAGAAGGATTTAAGAAAGTGTGCCAAGAGAGGCTTGGATATAGATGCCATTAAGCATGCTATAAAGATTCTCTCTGCCACAGGTACACTTCCCGAAGAGTATCGCCCTCACCAATTGAAAGGCGATCATAAAGGGCAATGGGAGTGTCACATCCAGCCCAACTGGTTGATGACCTGGGAACAGAATGACAAACAGCTAACGCTTTTGTTCCTAGAAACTGGCACCCACGCAGATATTTTCGGTTGGTAATTTTCTAATTCAAACCACCCGACCATAAACAATGATGAGACGAGATATGATGAAGGAGCGGGGTGACATTACGTTTTGGGAGGAAAAAATGTAGTTTCTTACAAAAACTCTTAACCTGGGTAAAGATTTTTACCCTCGGCGGCCGGTTTCCGGTCCATGCCGAGAGTGATTTTGTTATTAATGCTGTAACTTTGCAAGGTTATACATGGTAATAATCGGGTCTGCGCTGAGCAACGCCCGCTCGGCATCATCGCCATGGGCTTCCCTCGCGGATGGAAGAGCGAACCTTTGTGGCAATAACCGCCGTTTCATAACCCTTCTCTTCCAAATATTCACTAAACCTCTGAACATTTGTTCAGACTTTCACCTCGGCAGACACTTTTTCGGTCTTGTCGGGGGCTTCTTCGTGGGACTTTCTGTAATTTTGCAGCAAAACCGTTAAGTATTCAAATTGATTGACAAAATGAAATTAGTGTTTACAATTAAAAAGTATCGTACATCTATCATATTGTTCTTGGTATTCGAAACTATTGCCGTCTGGCTGTGGCAGGCTACGGGCAAACTGTTCTTTCTGCTTAACTTCTCCTATATTGGCATTTGGGTCGCATTGGGACTTCTTCTTTTCACAGAAGGCTGGAAGTATGCCAGAGAATTTACTCAGTTTGGTGTCGGCTCTTATATGCTCGTGTTTCTCGGTCTGATATGCCGTGAGAATTTGCAGATTGAAGGCCTTTGGTACTATCTGCTATGTGGTGTCGTGGGGGCTGGTACGCTCCATTATGCTATTGCTAAGATTCTCGGCCCGCTACTATTCGGGAGAGGATGGTGTGGATTTGCCTGTTGGACAACTATGATTCTCGATCTATTGCCTTACAAACAGAACAAAGTACCAAGAAAGAAGTGGGGCTTCATCCGATACATCATGTTCGCCTTGTCGTTGGCTATCGTCCTTCTCCTATTTTGGTTTGATATGGCTGATGCCTATACGATGTTTATACTCTTTGTAGTAGGAAACTTGTTTTATTATGTTGTTGGAATTGCCCTTGCCATCTTGCTCAAAGACAATAGAGCCTTCTGTAAATACATTTGCCCAATAACGGTATTCTTGAAACCTATGAGCTATTATTCTCTACTTCGTATCAAGTGCGACGAAGACAAATGCATCCGTTGCAGAAAATGTCTGAGGACATGTCCGATGGATGTTGAAGTAAACAACAATTCGCGCAGTCGTAAGAATGCCACAGAATGTATCCTCTGTCAGCAATGTACGAAGGTCTGTCCTACAAAGGCACTGAAATGTTGAATCAGTTTAAGTTATAACAATAACACAAAATGAACATGAACAAGAAAACCATCATCACCGTTCTGCTCGTCCTTTTCACTATTGCTGGACAGGCACAGGTTCCGCTCGAAAGCGTGAAGGAACTTACGATGAAGTCGGAGTATTTCAACCATGAGCGGCAGTTGCTCATCTACACGCCCGACAACTACCCGAACTTTGACCAGACCTACTACGATGTCATCTATGTGTTCGACGCACAAGACCGCACAATGTTCGACCTCGTTCACTGTCTGCTCAACATGGCTTGCAAGCCTGACCCCGACGGCGGCAGGAGTACGAGTTTCATCATCGTGGGCATCTGCTCACCAACCCTTTGGGACATCAACTATTTTCGCAACCACGACTACCTGCCCATGCCTCTGCATGGCAACACTGGGCTGTTCAAGGAGGGCTACTACTACGGCAAATCGCCCGACCTGAAGAAATTCGTCAAGAATGAGTTGATGCCATACGTGAAAACCCACTACCGCACGTCAGGGCGTTCCCTTGGCATCGGACATTCGCTAAGTGCATCGTTTGTGCTTGACGCAATGATTACCGATGACCTCTTCGACGACTACATCGCCATTTCGCCCAACTGCGCCTACGACGAGTACCGATTGGCCACGGACATTGAAAACCACCAGTTCAAGAACCGCAAGGCACCCCGCTTCATCTACGCGTCGATGTCAGGCGAGATTGACAGCGGCCCTGATTTCTGGGGCGACGAGTGGAAGGCGGGCTGGGAGCGTGTCAGCACGTTCTTAAAGGACAAGGCGCACTTCCCCGAGAACACCGTCACCTCCGTTCACACCTTCCCCGGCTACGGCCATTATAACGGCTTCATGCCCAGCCTGACAGCAGCCCTGAACGACTACATCGTTTTCGGAGCCAAGAACATGGTGAGTTATGTCGGCGAAGAGACCTATCCCGTCCACATCGAACTACGCGGCAAGAACCTCACGGACACCATCTACATTACCGGCAACCAGGAGGCACTGGGCAACTGGGAGGCAAAGGGCGTCAAGATGACGCTCACCAGCGACAGCATCGCCTCCATCGACCTCCGTCTGCACCTGCCCGCCCAGTTCAAGTTCACCCGAGGCAGTTGGGAGCGCGAGGCCATCATATCAAATGCCGACACAGGCAACCACATCATACACGACGCAGAGCACGCCAACCGCGTGTACCGCCTGTGGGAGAGGAATCAATGGATGGGAGAGTAAAAGTCAAAAATAAAACAAATATAAAGAACAAGAATTTTCCGTTTAGCATATATAAGAAGATGTGACCCATTCACTTTATGTCAAACTTTCAAAAAACTGTAAGGATTATGGAGAACCCAACATTACCTACCAATTGGCTGGCTGCGCTGAGCATCTACTCAGTCAGGCCCGCTCCTGCTACATCGACCTCCACCGCGCCACAGCCCGCGAACGCTATGTGTTGCTGCTGCAGCGTTGTCCCGGTATTGTTGAGCATCTGGCCTTGCAGGACCTCGCCTCGTTCCTCTGCGTCACTCCCCAACAGTTGTCACGCATCCGCAAGGCAGTCACGTTTTCGGAGAAATAATTCCAAATATTCACAAAACCCCTGAACATTTGTTCAGACTTTCACCCTCGGCAGACACTTTTTCGGTCATGTCGGGGGCTTCTTCGTACGTTTTTCCTCGCTCGGCTTTGCCGCTTGCCATAGCAAGAATTTTGCACGAAAAAATTGTCATCAGGGGTTTAGTAAATCGATTTTCATGTGTATTAAGAATGTATGACAGATCAAAAGAAACTCGAAAATTGCGATTCAGCGAGTGCAAAAGAAACTTGTTTCAATGATGCCGAGCGAAAGCAATTTATTCAAAAGCTGTTTCGACAGCATTACCGTCAGATGTATCGGCTGGCCACCATGCTTCTGCACGACGATGTTGAGAGCAAGGATGTGGTGCACGACATCTTTGCCCATCTACTCCGTGAGTCTCAGGACCTACGGGAAGAAACAGCCGAGCACTATCTGCTTACAAGCGTACGAAACCGATGTCTGAACGTGATTCGTAGCCGACAGATAAAGGAACGGGTGGAACAACTCTACTTGCTTGACCTCGACACGACCATCACACCGACGGAACGGTTTGAAGAAGAACTGAAAGCTCTATATAAGGGTATCGACCAATTAGAGCCACCCGTTTGTCGCGACATCATTATGCAGCATTTCCGCGATGGAGTAACCTTTAAGGAGATTGCCTTTCGTCTGGGTGTCAGTGAAACCACTGTCTATAAGCATCTGCGCCGTGCGCTTCATCAATTACGTACATATCTTAACAACAAATGAGCGTATGAACAAGACCGATCTATTGCTCCAGATGATGGAACAGCCCCAGCATTATACTGAAGAAGAGTGGCAAGAGATACTTGCCGACGAAGAGTGCCGTGAACTCTACACGCTGATGTCGAAGACCCAGAGTGCCATTTACGCTACCCGTGCCGATCAGGAAGTCACTGACGACATGATTGATGCCGAATGGCAACGACTGAGTGATGAAAGGCAAGAAGTGAGAAACGAAAAATTTTCACTCCTTAAGTTCGCTGCTATGTTTGTGGGCATCCTCACGCTTTCAGGCATCGCCTTTGCAGCCATCCACATCGCCAGTCATTATAACGCACCAAAGGAACAGGAAACGAAAGTCATCAAGAACTCTCAACCTTCAACTTCCAGTCCTCAACTCGCTGAGCCTGACACGATAGTGGCACCACAGCCCAAACTTTACGACAACGTGCCTTTAGGAGAAATCTTCGAAGAACTCTCAGCCTACTATAACGTCAAGGTGGTCTATCAAAACGAAGATGCCCCCCGTCTCCGCCTGTTCTATCAATGGAAGCCGGAATATACGTTGGAGAAAGTTGTGGAGATGCTCAACAACTTCGAGTGGATACAGATCAAGACCGAGAATGATACTCTATTCATAAGAACCACTGCCATCCCCGCCAAGGATTGCTAAAACGCTTACTATGATGAAAAGACTATCATTCATACTATTGCTGTGCGCCATTGTGTCAGTTGCAAGCGCACAGAAAATCACGCACACCTTTCAGGACATCCCCCTTTCCGAAGCCCTGAAGTACATTCAGGCGCAAGCCACTGATTACAACATCACCTTTATCTACGATGAACTTGAAGACTTCCGCGTAACGACTCATATACGAAACAAGTCAGTTCCTGAAGCCATCCTGCAGATTGTTGGAATCTATCCTGTCCGTGTGGTCAAGAGTGGAAAACATGAGATTTATGTAGAATGTGCCCATAAAACTGAGCGCCACCTGACGGGCACCATCATCGACGAGCAGGGCCAGCCTGTGGCTTACGCTAACATTGCCGTTCTCAACCCTGCTGACAGCACGCTGCTTAGCGGTGGTGTGTCTAACGAAAGTGGTTACTTCGTTGTTCCCATAGATCAGCCAAATATCATCGCCCGAATCTCCTATATCGGTTACAAGACGATTTACAAGCAATGTGCCAACACGGAACTTGGCACAATACGGATGCAGCCCGACACGCAAACACTTGGTGAGGTCGTAGTGAAGGGCGAACGTCCGCAATATAAGATGACCACGGGAGGCATGACCATTGATATTCAGAACTCACTGCTGAAAGATGTCGGCACCGCTGACGATGTGCTGTCGATGCTGCCACAGGTACAGGGCAGCGACGGTAACTTCACCGTCTTTGCCAAGGGTAAGCCCGAAATCTATATCAACAACAAAAAGGTGCAGAACGCCCGTGAACTGAAACAGTTAAAGTCCACCGACATCAAGAGCGTGGACGTGATTACCTCGCCTGGTGCCAGGTACAATGCCGAGGTCGGTGCTGTCATTCGCATCAAGACGAAGAAGCATCAGGGCGACGGCATAAGCGTGGAGGCATATAGCCAAGTAGTATATAACGAGAAGTGGACGACTTACGATGATGCTACGGTAAAGTATCGAACGGGAGGATTGGAAGTGTTTGGTGTCGGAGTTTTCCAGAATGGCAACCATTCCGAGGATAATACGCTGACTACTGATACTCGTGCCAATGGCAACCTGATACACATTTCCCAATATGCCCCCAATAGTTTTTGGTACACCAATCTCTCTGGCAAAGTAGGTGGTAACTATGACCTCAACGACAGCACATCACTGGGAATGACTTACGAATTGAACGGATCACCATACGAAAGTGGCGACGCACATACAACACAGACTATTTTGCGCAACGGCAAGCAGGAAGGAACTATCAGTCAATATATGAGCAGGAAAGACGAGAACGGCCCTTCGCATGAAGCCAATGTCTATTTCATTGGCAAACTCGGGCGGCTCGGCATTGACTTCAACGGCTCGTATCTGTGGAACAAGAGTTCTATCGACATGCTGTCACAGGAGCGTAGTGATGACCTGCCGGATTGCGATGTGACTACTCATAGCGAAAGGCGAAGCCACATGCTGGCAGGGAAACTGGTGCTGACCTATCCTGTATGGCGAGGTGAACTGAGTGCGGGCACGGAGATGACACACTCCAACAGCCACGGCATATACAATAATATAGAGCAAATCGTGAGGTCATCCGATGACGAAATCAAAGAAAGTAATATGGCTGGGTTTGCAGAGTATCATTTACGACTGGACAACTGGAGCATTGGTGCAGGTTTACGATATGAGGCCGTTACGTCCGACTACTATTCTTTCGGACAGTATCAGACAGATCCGAGCCGCAAATACCACGACCTGTTTCCTAATCTTTCCGTCGGCTGGCAAAAGAACAAATGGGGCATCCAACTGAGCTATAACAAGCGCATCAGAAGGCCGAGCTATTATCAACTTAATTCCAACATCCAGTACGACAACCGCTATGAATATGAAGGTGGAAATCCCTTGTTGCGACCTACTATTAAACAGAGCGTCGACCTCAACGTCACCTACTCGTGGCTGAACTTCACGGCAGGTTACAGCCACAATAAGGACATACGCCTATCCTTTGGTGACCTGTTCCAAGAGGGGACAGAAATAACGATGTGGACCAGCCGTAACTTCGATAAGTTCGAGAGTTACAATGCAGCACTCACCGCTTCGCCCAAGTTTGGCTTCTACAGCCCCACGCTGACCCTCAGTTACTTTCAGCAGCAGTTCGATGCACAGGCGTATGGTACTGCCGTGTCGCTTGATAAGCCACAGTTCGAGGTAAACTTCCGCAACTGGTTCACCATCGGCAAGACCGCGAAGGCGATGCTCTATCTGCATTATTCCACCAGCCACGACTACGGCTTTAACCACTATGCCCATGAGTTTAACATCAACGCCCGAGTACAGAAGACTTTCCTCGACGGCAATCTCACCGCAGCCCTCTTTGCCAACGACATCTTCCGAAATCTCCGTGAACGCTGGACGGGCTACTATCCCGTCACCACGATGGGCAAGGATGCCTATGTCTATACGCAGTACATCGGTCTTTCACTCTCATATGACTTCAACACCACACGTAGCAAGTACAAAGGAACTGGTGCTGGTAATGCAGAAAAGAGCCGTTTATAATTCTCTCTCTCGTTCGGGCAGTCGTCAGCCTTCATGCTGACGCTGCCCTTTTCAAAGAAATCAAAATCACAAGA